>Ga0157367_1000442_pt1 | contig 20392 bp, 20 predicted proteins | sample AttbisABBM2_FD_113142 | JGI IMG/M metagenome (GOLD analysis project Ga0157367, IMG submission 113142) | Fungus gardens microbial communities from leaf cutter ant in Botucatu, State of São Paulo, Brazil - Atta bisphaerica ABBM2 | ecosystem: Host-associated > Fungi > Mycelium > Unclassified ... | reverse complement strand
TCTGCGTCCGGTACCAATAGCAGCGCGGTTGGCAACCAGGCACGCGCGACGGCGAGCGGAGCCACGGTGATGGGGGCCAATGCGCTGGGATCGGGGACCAACAGCGTGGCGGTGGGGCCGAGCTCGAGCGCGACTGCTGCGAATTCGGTGGCGCTGGGGGCGAACTCGGTGGCCAACGAAGCCAACACGGTGTCGGTCGGCTCACTGGGTAACGAGCGTCGCATCACCAACGTGGCCGCGGGGGTGAATCCCACGGATGCAGTGAACGTGTCGCAGTTGGGCTCGGTGCAGAGCTCGGTGAACGAGGCGGCCCGCAAGGCGTACTCCGGCGTGGCGGCGGCGACGGCGCTGACGATGATTCCGGATGTCGATCTGGGTAAGACAATCGCGGTGGGCATCGGCACGGGCAGTTACCAGGGCTATACCGCGGTTGCGTTCGGTGCGACGGCGCGCATCACGGCCAATCTCAAGGTGAAGGCGGGCGTGAGTGGTAGCGGCGCTGGAGGGTATACATACGGAGCGGGGATGAGCTACCAGTGGTAAGTAATCCATAACGAAGTAGAAGGAGACTGCACTGCTGCGAGGCGTGATTGCGTGGCAGTGCAGCGATGCTCGAGGCTGAGTTGGGCGAAGAGCATTCGAATGATAGGGGCTGAATCGAGGAAATAAGACTATGGCAACGTATCTGGAATTAAGAGATCGGATGATGGAGTTGGCTAAACAGATGGAGGAGGCGCGCCTCATGGAAATGGGTGAGGCGATTCGCGAGGTCCGTCGTCTGATTGAGGTTTATGAACTGACGCCACAGGATATTTTCGATATTGAGGAGGCGATGCCGGGCGAAGTGCCGAATGCGAAATACCGAGATCCGGAGACCGGTGATACCTGGTCTGGTAAGGGGCGTCCGCCGCGTTGGATTATTGGAAAGGACCGTGAGCAATTTCTGATCAAGCGCGCTGAGCGCAATGTAATGGGCATGGGGTTATTCGGGAAGGCAAGTGTAAGTCATTCTGAACTTGACGAGCAGGAATGGAAATAATCGGGGTGATGGTTTTTTGGGGGGGTTATTAAACTGGCGGGGCTTTTTTTGCCGATGTAATTTAGACGAAATTTAATTGTAATAATGCGAAAATGATGACCATTTGGGAGCTGCTGGCGGAGGCCAAGGAGGCGGGCGCGTCGGATCTGCATCTGTGTGCAGGCATGCCGCCGGCGATTCGCCTGGATGGGGACATTTTGATCAGCGATCGGCCGGTGCTGTCGGCCGAACAGGTCATGTCTTTTTTAGAGACGGTGATGACAGATGATCAACGCAAGACGTTTGAGATCGAGAAGGAGTGTGATTTTTCGATCGATGTGGGCGAGGGGGTGCGTTTTCGCGTCAACGCATTCTTCCAGGAGCGGGGTGCCGCGGCTGTTTTCAGGGCGATCTTGCCGGAGGTCCGTACGCTGGAGGATCTGAGCTGTCCGTCGGTCATCAAGAGGGTGATCAGCAAACATGCTGGGCTCGTTTTGGTGACGGGGCCAACGGGGTCGGGCAAGACGACGACGTTGGCTGGGATGATCGATTTTCTGAATCATCAGTTTCCGTATCACATCATTACGGTCGAGGATCCGATTGAGTTCATTCATGTGCCGCATCGCTGTGTCATCAACCAGCGTGAGGTACGGCGGCATACCCATGGGTTTTCTAACGCGCTGCGTTCGGCCTTGCGCGAAGACCCGGACTGTATCCTGGTTGGGGAGTTGCGTGATCTGGAAACGATTCGATTGGCGCTCACGGCGGCGGAGACGGGGCATCTGGTGCTCGCGACATTGCATACAAATTCAGCAGTCCATACGTTGGATCGGATCATTGATGTGTTTCCGGCAGAAGAAAAGTACCTGGTCCGGGCGATGTTGGCGGAGTCGTTAAGTGCTGTGATATGCCAGCGCTTGATCAGGAAAATCGGAGGGGGGCGTGTGGCGGCATGGGAGGTGATGGTCTGTACGCCAGCGATCCGCAATCTGATTCGGGAAGGAAAGACCGCGCAGATGCACTCGACGATCCAGACGAGCCAGTCTCAAGGGATGGTGACCCTGGAGGCTTCGGTTGACGACCTGGTGAAAAAACGCGTGATTTCAGCGGAAGAGGCGACGGCGGTGTTGGGGCGGGCATGACGCAGTGACAGGTGAAAAGTATGGTGGGCGGGTCGGTCGATATCTGATGAGTGAGGTAGGCATGAAACTGCAACGAGGCAAGGTGGAGTCGGTTCGCCGATGGAAGGCCCAACGAGGTTTTTCGCTGGTAGAAATGGCGGTGGTATTGGTCATCATCGGTCTGATTCTTGGCGCGGTCATGATCGGGCGTGATGCGCAACGCAATGCGGAATACGTCAAGATTCGGCAGACATTCGTGAATCAGTGGGCGGTTGCCTATAACACCTACGTACAACGGACGGGGGCTCCGGTGGGGGACGACTTGCAGGCGCCAACTTTGATAGTCAATGGTCAGGACTATAGAGACCGGGCGCAGCCGACGGGAGGTGATCTGTCGAATGCCAAGGAGCCGCCGATGATTTGTCACGGTGGGAAGCCGCCCGAGACGCTGCGCGATGCCGACGGTAAGCCGGAGCGGGATCTTCGTACGCTGATGCTGCAGGCGGGTGTCGAATTGCCTCAAGGGCGAGGTCAGGGCCAGGAAGACCGCTACGTGTATCGAGATACCAACGGCAACCCGCAGGAATTGCAGGTGTGTTTCCAGTGGAACAAACCGGGTACCGCGTCCGGGTCGGGCAATGTGATGGTGATTGCAGGGTTGACGCCGGATTTGGCTCGCTCATTGGCCTCAGCGATTAACGGTAACGCCAGTAACAACACAGGCAGTTTCCGGCAGGAGGGTGCCACAACAGGTGCGTTGGTCGATACAGGCAAAGGGCTGTCGCAGGGTACGGACTGGGGGGCAACCAATACGGACAATTATGTTGGCGCTTCGGCGACTAACCGCGAAGCGCAAGTTCGGACCGTGGTCGCGCATTACAAGATGAATCAGTAATGCATCGGTGTGGTGGTGGCACGTGAGGGCCCTATGTCAAGCGTTCGGATCAATTCCATGATGGTTCAGGCGAGGCGGCTGATGCAGGTAAGCCTGAAATATCTGCCTCATGGAGGGCGACGGCATCGCCATATTACTTATCCGTTGCTGGCGCTGGGCGCGCTGACGCTTGCAAGCGTTGTGATCGGAGTCGCGCATCATAGATTGGAGATGGCAATCGCCGGGCGAGTGCAGGCGCAACAAGCGTTTGAGGCGGCGCAGCAGCGTCTGGCGGATCTGAATCGTCAAGCGGCCTACGCCCGTGCTGTCGAGGCATTGATGCAAAAGGCACGGGATGCGGGTTATGGGCCGGGGCAATGGGGGACGCGCCGCATAGACATCAAGCAGGCGACGATGAGTCGGGAAACGTTCAACACGGTGTTGTCGCAGATTGCTCGTAGTCCCTCGCAAATGTTTGGTGCGGACGAGTTCGAGCTGTCGATGAAAAACGCCAGTGGGAGCTTGTTTGAGATGCCATTCGCATCGGGCGGAGATGCGCCGTTGTCGGTGACGTTGTCAGGCACGTTGTATTTTCGGCTGGGGGCATCATGACAGCAGTGGCGGCGTATTTGGCGGGCGAGTGGGTCCAACTTGATGGCGCGTACCTCGAGCCGCTTCCCGCGTATCCGAATTTGCCGGATGCCGCATTGGTGGTTTCGGACTTTGGTGAGGATGCGCTGTCGGGCGTACTCGAGTTGGAGGGCAATCCGGTCCATGCGCCCGTACTGATCAATCGCCGCCTGACTTCGGAAGGGGCGACGGACGGAGAGTCTCGTGTGCTTGTCCATGCGCTTGAGAGAAGCCGTCATGGCTATATGGCATGTTATTCGGCTATTGCGCCTTCGCGCTGGAAGAGACTGGGGGACTGGAGCCAAGGGCAAGGTCGTGTGTGCCTGGTTGTGCCTCTGATGTCGCTGCTGTGGCGAAGGATAGGCCCCACACGAGGGCTTGCCGCCCGGTGCGGGCGGAACCTGGTGTTCTTGGCGCGGATAGAGAAGCGGATCGTGCATTGCGCCACCTTGGCATTTAGTGAATCGGCGGCTGATCTGGAGGCGGCGGTTCGGTCGTTAGGGGAGCGGGTCAAGGCGGAATTGGCGGCAACATCAGCGACACCTGAAGGGTTCGCGGTGGAGTGGCAAACCGTCTTTGCGCGGCAGGCCGACGAGCTGTCCGGGAGCCACGATTTGGCAGCCATTTTCTTTGCGGAATCGGGGTTGAGTGGCATGGTGGCGCCATTTCAGGCTTTTCAATTGCAGACCTATTCTGTCGAGACATCGTTATCGACGTTACTGGATGGACGTAGTTTTCTGGCGAGTGTCAATCCATTGGCCCAGAAGGCAAGCTGGGCATTGGAAAGATGGGCGCCTTGGTGGTCTATCGCATTTTTATTAATTGCACTCCTGAGTACGTTATATGCAGGAGTGTTATGGACGCACGCCAGACGCGTCTCGGTCGAGGCTGATCAGATTCAGTCTGAGGTCCGGGATTTGCAGTTAAAGGCCAGCTCGGTTGAGCCTCATACCTCGGTACCAACGCGCTATGAAGATTGGTCCAGGCAGATTCTGGCGCAATATGCAACGCTGCAACGTTTTGACGTGAATCGGATCGTTGGGACCGTTGCGTCGGCGGCGCAGGTGAGTGGCGTACGGGTGTTGCGGATTTATACCGCAAGCGTGGCGCATGAAGATCATTCGCGCAGACCGGGGCAGACGGGGGGCGCCGATCGACCGAACGAGCAAGACAAAGCCGTGGTGATCGATGGGGCGTTTCCTGCTGGAGGGGAGGGTTCGAATGTCGGGAAGTTGGCAAAATTTGTCGAGATATTGCGCGCAAACGGTTTCAATGCAGTCCCAATCGATACGGTAGCCGGGCACGTGGATGGTAACTTGCTCGCACAGGTTTTTAGCTATCGATTGACGGCGGTTAGGAATGCAAAAGAGGGGTGAGAATGAAGCGGCTCCAGCAGTCTTATGCGATCCCGATTGCCCTGTTTTGCGTGATGCTGACCGGTTTTATTGCAGTAACCAGCATAGACAATCGTGACGCGCCGGGGAGTCGAATGGCATCTCCTGTGCCGGCTACTGTGGTAGCCGGCGAGATGGCTGGTATCGCCCAAGCACGTCAGGCGATCCAGGCATTGACCGAGACGGTGGCGACTCAAGATGAGATCGTGCAATTGCCGGTTGCGCCAGCGCCTGTGCCATTACCAGTGGCTCCCGCGTCGAATCCGCTAGCCTCGTTTCAATTAACAACGGTTGTCCAGAGCGGGGGGCGACGCAGTGCCATTGTCAATGGCCAAGTGGTGCATGTGGGAGATCGGCTGGACAAATCGACCGTGATCAACGCAATCGACACGAATGCGGTACGGATGACAAGAGATGGTCAAAAAATTGTTTTGACTATGCACTCGGGAACCAACGATAAAGACAGCACGGAAGGGGACACAAAATGAAATATAGCGTAAAGCACTTCATCGTCTTGGCGACCTTGGTTGGGGTGGTCGTTTCTGCAGGAATCTATATCGCTTACTTGCATTGGGAGAAGGCGCCATCGGATGCGCCGGTGTCGTCGATGACGTTACCTACGCGGCCTGCCGCTGTGGTGGCTACGCCCAACATGGTTCATTCGGAAGCGACGCATCCAGCACCGCTTGACTTGAGCGGCAATGTTGCGCAGTCGGCGGCCTCAGCAGTGGAGGGCGCAAGTGCTCCGTCATTGCCGGGGTTGAGCCCCGAAGAGCGTAGTCGGCAGGCCGCGATTCAGGCTGCACTCGGCAAGATGCAATCGATGCTCAACAGTGGGCAGCGCGATCCAGAGGCTTTTGGCAATGCGATTGAGGAAGTAGAGAAAGCAAACGGTTCACCCATCATGGGCGGTGTCAATCTGGCGACACTACGACACAACATGGAGGTTGCCTCGCAAATGCAGCAAGTTTTGCAGCAAATGCAGGCTTTGCAGTCGGCACCCAGCGGGACATCGCAGCCAGACGGGCAAAATCAAGCTGTGATGCAGCAAAAGAGCGCGCAGCTCCAGGCGCTGGCGAAGCAGTTGAGTACCGATATTGTGCAACCTGCGCCGCCGGTGATGACGCCGCAGAGCAAGTAACGCTGTATGGGTGGCGACATGTACCGTGGACGAGCAGGCGAAAAAGGCATGACATTGCTTGAAGTGGCAGTGGTATTGCTGGTGGTGGGGCTGATCGTAGCCATGGGCATACGGTTGCAGCGTAACGGGCTTGAGGCGAGTGCGGCATCGGTGCAGCGTGCACGGCTGTATCAGGCCAGCCAGGCACTCGTGCAGTATGCGTTGAATGAGTATCGTCTGCCTTGTCCGAATGTGCCGATGGCAGGGGACGTCCCCACCGGTGTGGAGACGAAGAATTCTGATGGCAGTTGTCGAGCAAGTGTCGGATGGTTGCCTTACGTTGCACTGGGGCTACAAGTGCCGAACGGCCAGAACGTGAATACCTGGATGCGTTACGGTGTCTATGTCGGCTTGACGCGAGTGAACACCGCATCGGCTTTGCAGGCAGCGGTGTCTAATGCATTGAGCATTTCGCCGAACCAGTCGAATCCCTACGTGGCGACGGATGCAAGTTGCCAAGCTGTGCAGTTGAATCCGGCTTTTGCATTGGCGCTTGGGGCGGCGAATGTGCCACAAGATCCGACGAGTCTATGTTTTGTGGCGGGAAGAGGCGTTGCCGCGTTACAAGTCCGGGTGGAGAGCTTGACGGACTTGCTCACGCAAGTGCGGCAGATTCGAATCGAAAAAACAATGTGATCTTCCCGGGCAGAGGGGCGAGCGCGGTGTGTGATGGACCGACCGTTGGTGTACGGGTAAATAACGGTCGCACAGATACAAACGATATGGATATGTTTCCTAATATCCATGAGGAGTACACAATTGAAGCGGCTCGGGGTAACTTGGATAATTTTCCTGTTATATGGATGCTCGCACTGGCCGACCAGCGCGGACCATATGGAGGGAAGAGACAGTCTGCAGATGCAAAAGGCGGAGAACACGGTAGTAGAAGGCAGCCTCGATGCGCGTATGCAGATGGATGCATTGCAGCAGCGGTTGACTTCGTCGCAACCCATCCAACCTACTGTCGAGCCTTCTCCAGTAAAGGCTGATCCAGTGATGGACAAGGTTGTTGATATCAATATGGTCAACGCGCCGGTCAGTGACCTGATGTCGGCGCTCGCGGATCAGCTGCATTTGAATCTGATCATCGACCCTAAGGTACTGAAGCTATCGCAGCGCTCAACGATGAACCTGCGCCGTGTGTCGGCTCGCGACGTATTGTCCAGCATCTTCAACGTGTTCGATATTGACGGCACGGTCAAGGACAAGCTGTTGACGGTGAATTTGACTACGCATCAGACGTTTCACATCGACGTGTTGGCGAGCAAATCTCAACTCAACATCGATGATGGCGGAGATGTGTTCGGTGCAGCGGGTAAGCAAGCTGGCAGTTCTGCGCTCAAGGGTAATGCGCAGATTACCCAGGAGGTGGGGGGCAAGGCGGATCCATACGACGATGTATTGAAATCGGTGGAGAGTATTGTGACAGGTTCAAATCAGGGCGGCAAATCGGATGGTGACAGTTACGCTACCCTGGACCGGGTCACGGGAACGCTGTATGTCAATGCACGCCCATCGCGCGTGAAGGCGGTGGGAGAGTTTCTGGCGCACCAGCGCGCGGTGCGGGCGCGCCAGATTCAGATTGAAGCACAACTGATCGATGTCCAACTGACCGATCAGTTCAATTTGGGCGTGGATTGGAATTTGTTGACGCACAATCTAGTGGGGCGTCTAGGTTCCGGCAGTACCACGATTGAGTCGGCTGCAAGCTTGGCTGGGCGAGCCATCACGATTCCCCAGGAGACCATAGGAAATACCTCTGGTTTTGGTAATGGACTGGCCTATAACGGGAATGCATTTTCTGTTGCATTAAATGCACTGCGCACGTTTGGCACGGTCAGAACCCTGTCGAATCCCTTGGTTCGGTTGAGCAACGGTGTTCCGGCATATTTGAGCGTGGGGACGAATTACCGATATATCAATAAAGTCAATAGTACCGTTAACAATATCGGCGGCGGATCGTCCAGTATGTCGACGGATGTGCAAACTGACTCACTGTTTTCGGGCGTGGTGATAGCGGTCTCGGCCTTTGTCAATCACGATGGAAATATTGAGCTATTTGTTCATCCGATGCAAACAACAGTCAGTCCTACCAGTTTGAACTTGGTGAAGGTGGGTGACACGGGAACCGCGGTGACATTGCCCGTGGTGAGCGTTAAGGGTATCACGACGACACTCAAACTCAATAGTGGTGATATGGTCTTGATCGGAGGATTGATTAGTCAATCGACGTCGATATCCAATAATGGATTGCCAGGCGTGGCTGACTTGCCGATAGCGGGAAGTCTTTTCGATAATGTGAGCAAATCACATGGTAATCAAGAATTGGTGATTGTGCTTCGTGCCAGGGTATTGAATTAAGCCGTGGTGCGCGGTGACGATGAGGTGAGGTAGGTCATGGTTTATCCGCTATGGATTCTGCGATTAATTTGGGGCGGCCGTCTGGGAGCAGCTGGGACAGGCCTGTCCTGGCTGTTACTCGGACTTTGTATCGCGTGTCCATTACTTTGGGCGACGTCGTTGAGCGGTTCGTCTAGCGTGTCGGCTCCGATTCAGCAATCGATATTGCCGAGTGGGGCATTGAACCAGGGGCGAGGGACTCATACCGTGTCGCATCTTGAGCTTGAAGTGTCGCTCAAACCGGCGCCTTGGGCCGTACCCCCTCGTCATGACGTACCCGAAGAGCCGAAGGATCGTGATGTGACACCGGCGAGTCAGACATGGCCGACTGTGTGGAATGTGCCGCCGTTGCCCTCAGGTGATGTGACTCAATTGCCGGTGTCGGACATCCCGGTAACGAAGAAGTCGCGGCGAGCGCCACGCATTTCCGTATCGCAGCAGTAGGACTGAATGAATTGCCGAAAATCAGAAGTGAGGATGCGAGTCGTTCGTGTGGAATAGAAGTCCCCATCGTGAAGAGGAGTGGTAGCGGCGAGGTTGCCGCTCGTCAGGGCATCCGATCATGATGGCACATACATTAGACAACGTCAGTGTTAGGTGGATTATGGCTGCGCAAATCATGGAAGCATTATCGGAATCCTTGGGGCGGGCACTTGTTGATGCAAAATTAATCGATGTGACGCAGCTCGAGTATGCGCATCAAAAGAATATAGTCCATCGAGATGCCATGTGGCATACGGTCGTCGAGTCCGGCCTGGTTAGTGAGCGTGATGTGGCCAAGACGCTGGCTCAACTACAAAATATCCCGTTCATTGATATTGATGATGTGCCGGATGCCGATTCAGCATTGATGGATATTTTTAATCGAGAGCTCTGCCTGAACGGGAATTTTCTACCGATCAGCCGAGACGGCCAGGAGGTGGTGGTACTCATCGGAGACGCATTGCCTGCGACGGTGAGCGAGACTGTTTTGCGTCGCTGTGGAATGCGTTGTCGGTTTTTGCAGTCCGAGTTTTCGGCGGTCAAGCGTCTTATTTTATACACATACTATTTCTCGCAACATCCCCCCGAAAAACTTTTTGCACGAGAAATTGACCATCTCGGGGCCGATATTCGACATGAGATGAGCCCTGATAATTTGCTCAAATATATGTTGCATTTGGCCGTGAAGGAGCGCACAACAGACATTCATCTTACGCCGGGCGTGCGAAGTCTGCATGTACTGTTCCGTATCGATGGGGTTTTGCGCCCGATCAAGGCATTACCGGCCTCCCTTGGGCGATTGCTGGGATACATCAAACTGCTGTCGGATATGGATATTTCCGAGGCGAGAAAGCCGCAAGACGGAAGCTTTCAGACCACGGTGCTTGATACGCAGTTTACCGTTCGCGTATCCACGATCGTGGCAGAACATGGCGAGCGTATGGTAATGCGTCTGTTGCCTGAAGCACACGATCTGAAAGGTTTGAGAGAACTGGGGTTCTTTGAGGATGATGTGCGAAAGATCGCCCTGAAAATGGATTGTCCCGCAGGCTTGATTTTAATTACAGGCCCAACAGGATCGGGAAAAAGCAGTACGTTGCACGCGGGTTTGCGGATGCAAAAACTGATTGAGCGCAACGTGCTGACAGTGGAAGATCCACTCGAGTATCGGGTGCCAGGGGCGGGGCAGACTGAAGTGAATCGCCGGGCAGGCTATGACTTTACTACCGCCTTGCGCCATTTCTTACGCCACGATCCCGATGTTATTTTATTGGGTGAGATGCGTGATGCAGAGACAGCCCAGGCGGCACTTGAGGCGGCTGCGACCGGGCACCTGGTTCTATCAACTCTCCACATTACCAATGTGTTTGGTGTCGTCCCGCGTTTGCGGCCGATGGGATTGCTCCCGCAGGTAATTGCGGAAAATCTGTTGCTTGTGATCAACCAGCGATTGGTACGGCGGGTTTGTCCATTCTGCACGCATGATGTGCCGTTTTCGGTCGCTGAATGTATTTGGTTGGGCGTATCAGAAAGCACGCTCGGAAAGCGGGGTCTCGGCTGTGCGAAATGCCACCATACGGGTTTTTTCGGACGTATGCCGGTCTACGAAATTCTGTCAGTGAATGATACGCTGGCCAATGCCATTGCAGATGACGCAGGTCGGGAGACCGTCCGACGGGTGGCATTCGATACCGGGTTTGAGCCTATCACGGAAATTGCCAAGCGACGGGTTATTTTGGGGCAGACCACTTGTGATGAGGTATTGCGCGTGATTGGAGAGGGAGTACCGGCATGATCCGCTTCTTCTATTTTCAGATATTGCAAGCGCATGGGAAAAGTCGATCGGGCATTGTCCGATTAGCCATATACGAACCGGCGGCCGCACGCGCGTGGATAGAAGAGAAGCACGAAGGCATCGTCGTGCGTCTGCAGCCGCTTCCGCAATGGCTTGGATACGGACTCGATCGTGTTCAGCGCCTGCGTCAGCCGAAGGTCAAAGCGCGAGACATGGCGGGATTATTACGTGACCTGGCAGTGATGACCTCCGCCGGTGTACCGATTCTGGATGCGATTGCTGGCGCGACGGATGCAGAGGGGCAGCGTGTGAATTCGGCGATCGCTAAGGTCGGGAAGCGCTTGTTCGAGGATCTGGAGGCGGGTGCGACGTTAAGCCAAGCGTTTGCCCGTCAGTCCGGTGTGTTTCCGGAATCCGTGCGCAGTTTGGTGACGATCGGTGACGAAACGGGTCTGATGGATAAGATGTTGATGGAGGCATCGGGACACGTCGAACGTGTTATGGGGATGAAGGCCAATGCGAAACAGGCGATGATTTATCCACTGTTTGTGTTCACTGCCATCTTTGCCGCTGCCGGATTTTGGATTTACTACGTTGTGCCGAATCTCTCGGGCTTATTCAAACAGATGAATGTTCCGCTGCCAACACTGACGCTAGGCGTGCTTGGTTTGGCAAATTGGGTCACTGGGCATGTGCTCGAAATTATTGTGTGCCTTGTTCTGATCATCGGCGGGAGTGTATCGGCGTGGCGCGGCAGTGTGACGGTTCGGCGCCTTGTTTATGCAGTATTACATCGGCTCCCGATCAGTCGTACGTTGCTGACCTCGTCAGGCCTGGCTTTCCTGTCCGAGTATCTGTCGATATTGGTCCACGCAGGCGTGGGGATTGTCGAGAGCCTCAAGATCATGGAGCAGACCATCCAGGATACGTTTTACCGCGATCGCCTGCTTGAGATGCGGCAATACGTACAACGTGGTGACCGGGTGTCAGTCGCCATGCGTCAAGTCGGCGGGTTTCCATCGATGATGACGCGCATGATTTCCGTGGGGGAAGAGACCGGGACGCTGGATCGTCAGTTGCGACACTTGGCGTCGGAGTACAGCACTCGATTAGCACGCGTCATCGCGATGTTGTCGGAGATCATTCAACCTCTTGTGATTGTACTGGCGGGTGGACTATTCATTGTGATGCTGATGGCATTGTTGTTGCCGGTGTATGACTTGGTTAGGCAGGCGATGGCGGCGCATTACTAGATTCGGCGCTACAGAGGGCATAGGAGTCAGATGCGGTAGTGTGGTTGCTCATCGATAGGAAGAGCAACCCGTCAATCGGACACATTTGTGCGAGGAAGGGGGCGTGATGCGACAGAGTATCGGTACCCCGCGCTCCAGGCAGCGCGGCTTTGGATTGATTGGGATGATGGCCCTCTTGGCCGTATTGGCTGCGGGTGCGACGGTCATCTATCTGTCTGGTCAGGTGTATTGGCGTCAACGCGCAACCACGGATCAGGTCGCAGCATTGAGATGGGCCGATAGCCTACTGCAGAGTTTCGTTTTGCGACATGGTCGCTTGCCCTGTCCGGCAACCGTTCAGTTAGGGGCCGAGGCCTGTGCTGATCCGGGGGCTCAATGGTTGCCGCTCCAAACGTTGCTCAATCAAGTGCCGGTGGCGACCGGAACCTTGACATCGTCAATGCAGCAGGTCACCTATCAACCCTATCGGGGCGATGCGAGTCAGACGTCCCCTGATTTGACAGCGCAGCCTGGAACGCAGTCAGGTTATGTTCCAACTGTCGGGGAAATTGTTGCCTCGACGTCGCGGCATAGGAATACCGCGGCTTCGTCAGGTATCGCGGGGACGCAACCAGCATTACTGGCGGGATATCGTCCAGTACCGAGCTCAGTAGACTTTTGTCAGGCACTCCAAAATATGGCGCTGGGGCCGACTGTGGCAGGTCCATTGATCGATCCGTGGAGTACCGCGCTTGCGCCCAATGCGGCGACTAACGCCTATAAGCTTTCGACCGGTCGGTCGGGGGCGGTGCGCGAGGTGTCCGCCACTCAACTGAGTCAGGTATTTCAGTGTGAAATCATGCGTGCGTCGCTTGATGTAATGGCGACAACGGCATCGCTCAGTGTGCCACCACCCCGTCGTTCCGGCGAATCGGGCGGGGATGTCCAGGCGCAGCTTGCGGGAATGTTGGGCCATCCTATTTACGAAGGATCATTCCCGTGGGTGGTCAATACGTTACTTCCACAGATTCTTGCCGCGGATGCGGTGGGTCAGGCGTTGGGGATTTTGCAGAGTAATACGGTACTCGCGAAAGTGGAAGGGGCAACCACAGCACTGGCGTTTCTGACGGTCGCGCCGCTCGCAATCGTGTCTCTTCCGGTCTATTCGAGCGCCTTGGCAGAAATTGCACCTGACTTGATTTTGCAAAGTGCTGGGTTCATCAATGACGGGGCTTACGACGCTCTCTATCAAGGCTTGGTCAGTAGAGTCCAGGGAATACAGCCGTGGGGGAGGGTGGGTGCCGGCCAGGATTCGCAGGCCAACCGCGTTGTACAACAAGCTGTGCAATTGGGACTCGCGGCCGCAGTCGGACCTAGCGTGCCTTAACCGTCCACATGAACCATCGAGACATCATGAAAAAATTAAATGGAGTGAGCCGGCGGGGTATACCCGGTGGAAAATCCCGGCTGATCGCACGGCAAAGAGGCGTGACATTGCTGGAAATGGCGATTGTGATCGCCATCCTGGGCGTTCTCGCCGGAGCCATGATACTGGTGGTACGGCCGTTGTCGCCATCGTCTACGGAAGGTGACGCGGACAACGCGATAGCCACGGTGCAAAATGCAATGATCGCGTATGCACTGACGCACCAGTCACTGCCTCCTCCCACATCCAATGGGGGGTGGCTGGATCCCGCGACCATTGGGCTGCCCGCAGGAATGGCGATTTGGTACGCCGCAGATAGTCGGCTCGCGACGCTATCGACGATTTATACGCCCGATCCGCATCAACGCGTGCCCAACGTCACTGGGGCAGATACACGCCCCCTCTCATGGCAAAGTAATTTCCCAGCATCGCCTTATCTCAATTTTTGTGCCACCTTGCAAAGTGCCTTGCAGTTCCCGCAAATCGAAGTGGGAGGCGTGCCGGCCGCCTTCCTGATACAGATCAGCAAGACAAGGAACGTGCCGGCGCCGAGTCCATCCTTGTTACCCGGTAGTGCGCAAGCGCAGCAGTTGGCCATGCAAGGGATCCGGCTGCAAGCGGTGGGGATGGGGGAATTGTTTGCGCGTCTGCATTGCCCGTCTCAGCTCGCCGGTGCGGGGAGTGCGGCGAAGGCAGTGATCGCAGCTCAGGATATGACGCAAGTTGCGCAGACCCTGGAGCGGTTTCGACAGCTACAGGTTCTACAGGCACAGGCCTCTCAATTTAGCGATCGCTTTGCGATGGCCCTTCGCGCGCTAACGTTGGCTAACCAAACTGCTGATGCTACCTCCGCCACCATGCAGCTCGCCCTCACGCCTCCGGGGATGCTGGATGCGACCAATCCGATTGCGGTAGCGGAGCTCTTGGGTCAAATGGGGGGCTATATTGGATTCGCGCAAAGTGTGGCGCTTGGAATCCAGAGCATGTTCAACATCAATTTACAGTCGGATGCCGACGGTATCCAAAGTGCGAATGCGGCAGTCGTGAGTGCGCAGAATTATGTTAAACAATTGAAAAAACTACAGCAAGGACGTCAGGATCAATATCAGACATGGGTACAGGGGGGGTGAAAATGGGAATGCGTACCGGTATAAAAAGTCAACGTGGATTCGGCATGCTTGAGGCTGCGATGACGGTGGCCTTGGCGGGTTTCTTTGTCGTGGGCCTATGGACGCTTACGCGTACCACCCAGCAACAGGACGAGCGGGTACATGATGAGGCGATGTTGGCTCGAGCAGATCAAGCTTTGGTGGCGTATGCGTTTCAGACCGGATGGTTACCATGTCCAGCAACAGACACGAACGGTCATGCCCAGTCATCGTGTGCGCCTGGTGCAACCGGTTATCTGCCCTATCGCGACCTGGGTTTGCCGGATGCCGGAGCTGGAGTAACGAAATATACGGTGGGAACATCCGATGTCAACCTGACCGTCGACAATAGCACGCAGCTGCAACTTCTGGTGGGTGAAACTGATTCTCTGCCGTCCCCTCATCTGGGTGCGCCCAATGCAGCGGGTATCTCGATGCCGGCTCCTTACTTGGGGTTATGCGCGGTCCTGACGCAGTCCTCGGAAGGTACCCCAGTATACGCGCTGCAAATGCCAACCTCTGTTGCCGGTGGTACGAGTGCATTACCTCGTGCAGCCGACTCGTCTCAAACATTGAACCGCTCGTTTGCAGCGTTATCGGCAGATATGGGATGTCCGGCACAAGTCGCGACGAGTACGCGGACGTTGTTCAATACGGTGTTGAGTGCTCAAGCGCTTCTGGCCGGGCTGAATGATTATCAGCAATTGCTCGCGGTTAACCTGTCGGCGGCAAATTATGATTTATATAATAATGCGTTACCCGCATCGGTGAGCGGGCCGCGCAAGGTGTATGTAAAGATAAAGAGTTTGATTACGGCTACAGGCGATTGTGCGGGGCAGAATCCGCCGACCGCTTGCCCGAAGGTGGCTTTGGCGATCACGGATCTGATCACCGCATCGGTCAATGAGGGGCTGAATTTGGGTGCACTGGTACGCGCTGCGATGAATAGAGGTAATGCGGCAAATTTCAATTATCTATGGTCGCAACAGATCATAGCGGAACTCGTGCTGAAGATTGGGCAAATTAGATCACATGCCCAGGGCGGTATCGTGGATGGTATCTACTTATAAACTTGCGCACTGCATGATAGCGTCATGGCCATTTTAAATGGTAGGCATCGCCACCGGAAATAAGCAGGAATTGTAATGATTTTCACTGGCTTCCTAACAGATTGGACGCTCAATACAAGTGGTGTTGAAATGATGTGGAACCCGAAAATTACCGATGCTTGCCGAATTCAATACAGAAGGCGGCAATGTGGATTCTCGCTGCTCGAGCTGTCGGTGGCGTTGGTGGTGATTGCAATCATAGTGGGAATCACGATAGTCGGAGTAGATGTATACAGAAATGCAATGGGTGTCAGACTCTATAGCGACTATATTCAGGGATGGGTTGGCGCATTCAATACCTATGTGACGCGATCGGGGGGAGTCTTGCCAGGGGATAACCAGCAGAATCCGACCGGTATGGTAATGGGGCGCTTGAATACCCCACTCTGTGATCAAGGAGGTAACTCGCTCGCATTGAGTACCACCATGCTACAGGTTGGCGTGACCTTACCCACGGGGAGGGGCCCCAATCAGGCGGCCCGCTACGTGTACCAGGATAAAAGTGGTGTACCCCATGAGCTGAATGTGTGTCTTGTGACCACCTCATGGACAGTACCGACCCAGTCGAATGGGGGGATAGTCTATAGCCCGGTTACCAAGACTGTGCTGCGCATTAGTGGGTTGACGCCGGATCTGGCCAGTCAGTTGAGCAGCATGATCGATGGCCGCATCGATGCTGGCTTGGGAAGCTTGAGAGAATTCAGTCCGGTAATGAATGATACTGCGCAGCAGAGTATGGGGTGGAGTATCAATGCCACGCAAGACATCCATGGCGGAACCAATCCGGAGCAACAAAGTGCAGAGATCACTGCTGATTTGTTGTTGAATTGAAGTTGAGCCTGGGATGTATGGAAGGGGTGGTCATTTTAGATGAGGTTGCTTGTAGTAAAGCTTGTAGTAAATTTTTGTTCTCTGGTGGAGGTAAATGCCGATTGGAGGGCTGGCGTACTTTAGATGGCATTGCGAGATGATGGTGTTGCTCAAGCATAAGGGGGAGTCAATGCAAATATTCAGGTCAATGTGTAAATCGAGTCCTCTTCGGAGGATGTGTGATGCTTCCGTGAATGATGTTTCTTCAGAATTAACAGGATCTAATTTCAATATGAAAAATATTCTGCCACTGTGCGCCATGCTGGCTCTTCTTGCCGGCTGCTCGGCTTCCTCTGGTCCGACGTTCTCCGCCTATTCGGTCAATATTCCTGGCCAAGAAGGGGCATATCGCGTCGAATGTGGGGGGCTTTTTGAATCGAGCAAGACTTGCATGAAGGTTGCTGCACGTATTTGTGCAGACAAGCCGGTTCACCTCATCGAAACGCTCGATAGGGTGTCGGCCCAGCAAGGCTCGACGCCGGATCCGCGCGTCGTCACATTCCGATGTGGCGAGCCGCAGATGACGCAGGCGCCCGCGCCCGTTGTTGCTGCCCCCGCAGCGCTCACTCCGGTGCCTCCACCGCCCAGCCAGATCAAGCTCAGTGGTGACGCCCAATTCGCCGTTGACCAGGCAACGCTCACCCCGGCCGCGCGATCGAAGCTCGATGCGCTGCTCGCGAGTGCCTCGGGATACACCTTTCAGACGGTAGCGGTGCGTGGCTATACCGATTCGACGGGCGCGCGCGCGCATAACGTATTATTGTCGCAGCGCCGGGCCGAAGCGGTTATGGACTATCTGCGGCAACATGGCCTCAAGGCTCTGAACATCGTCGCTCAGGGCTATGGGCCTGACAATCCGGTCGCCTCAAACGCAACGGCGCAGGGGCGTATGGAAAACCGGCGTGTCGAAATCGAGTTACATCAAATGGGACCCGACGCAGCGCAGACCCAGTGAACATGCCATCATTGATATGATGGCCGGCCGGGGGAATGGTCGCGACAACCGTGGTCGGTACGGCGTAGTGCCATCCCCCAGCTGCTGAATCCGTAAGCTAATGGCCAAAGAAAGCGATTCCAACATGAGTGCAACGGTGTTGTCTCATCGAGGACCGGTGACGCAGCGTCCAGCTTCGGCCTAATGGCCGGCGAATACGTTGTCCAATCATCGCTCAGTTTGTCGAGGTCTCCGACTAACGCCCGTGCAGCGGCGAAACGCTCGACAGCTCGGTTTGTTTCGACGGGATGTGGAAGGCGGGACGCCGAGGCGCTGAGTGAACAGAGCTCAATGAATCGCACCGACCAAAAAGTCCGCCGGCATCATCGCTATCTATCGGTTCGATGCAAGTTTCTGCTAGCCATGTGCGCGGCATCGAGTTGGACCGCGTTTTCCGTATGGGCTGCTCAACCATGGATCGCTGACTTGTCCCGTTGGATCGGCACCCTGTTCGCGATCTGGGTCGTCGGTGGTATCGCCATCGTGCCAGGTTTTATGAACGCCTTTCTTGTCGTCAGCTTATTGCTCGATCGGCGTCCTGTCCATGCTGCATTAGCACACTATCCGCCCATATCAATTCTGATCGCAGCATACAACGAGGCAGCCTCAATACGCGAGACGCTACTGACCATTGAGTTGCAGCGGTATCCGGCAACAATGCAGGTGATCGTCATCAATGACGGGTCGCGCGATCGCACTACTGATGTAGTACGGGGCGCGCAAGCGCAGTATCCATGGCTCGAACTGATCGATCTGTCAGTCAATGTTGGGAAAGCCCGAGCGCTCAATGAAGGACTGCGTCGCGCACAGCATGAGCTGATTCTGACGGTAGATGCGGATTCCCTGCTCCACAGCCGCGCGCTTGTCAACATAATCGAACGATACAATGCCGATCCGCCGAACACGCGCGCGGTCGCCGGGGCTATTCTGGTACGCAATTCTCGGCACAACTGGCTGACGCGCGCTCAGGAGTGGGACTACTTTGTCGGTATTGCAGCCATCAAGCGTGTGCAGTCGCTTTATCAGGGAACCCTGGTCGCGCAAGGGGCATTTTCAGTATATGATCGGCAGGCGCTGCGCGAAGTCGGAGGATGGGCCCCGTGTGTCGGCGAAGATATCGTGTTGACCTGGGCGTTGTTGAAAGCCGGCTATCGCGTCGGCCATTGTGAAGATGCAATCTGTTTCACCAATGTGCCGATGACCGTGAGTCAATTTGTTCGGCAGCGTCAACGTTGGGCGCGCGGCATGCTCGAGGCGTTTCGGCAACATCCCCGTATTCTGTCGACTCCACGACTATCGACATTTTTCATTTACTGGAACCTGCTGTTTCCGTGGCTGGACGCCGCGTTTGCGTTCGCCTTTGTTCCAGGGGTGGTGTTTGCGCTGTTCGGCTATTACTGGATCGTCGGGCCAATGACGTTGACCCTGATTCCACTGGCAGGCCTGATGAGCGCCGTGATGGTTTCCGTCGAGAAGAAGACGTTCAAGCAACTCCATCTGACAGTGCGGCGCAATGGCTTCGGGCTGCTCATCTATTTGCTGTTTTATGGTTTCTTGCTACAACCAGCCAGCGTGCTCGGTTACCTCGACGAATTCCTGAGAACGCGCAAGACATGGGGGACCAAATGACACGTCGGTCGTCGCTATCCGTGTCATTGCTCAGTCTCACGCTCGCCACAGTGGCCCAGGCGCAATCAACCCCGAGGTTAGGGCAGGCAGCGGGAACGGAGATCTTCATGACGAGCGATAGCGAAGGGTTCGAAGAAAGACGTGTCTCAGTCGAGTATTTCCCACGCTTCGCGCATGGTGATCAATTCATCGGGCTTCGTGGGAGCCATTATTTCTACCAGCAGGGCGACTGGTCCCGACATGGTCAGAAATTCTCGCTACTGGCGCGTCAACTAGACCCCCTCACGCAGAACGGATGGACGATCGACGGCGGAGTATTCCAGCAGCGACGACACATGCTTGCGACGCTGGATAGCAGTGTTCGGGTGCCCATCACATCGACCACCGCCTGGGAAGGGTTCGCCAGTCGAGATTGGGTGGAAACGCCCCGTGCGCTGGATGCCGGTATTCACTACACCTTTGCAGGCATGGCGCTCGAGCAACTGATCGGACACCATGTGACCATGGTCGGCATCGCCGGCCAGCAATATTTTTCCGATGGCAATAGGCGGGATCATGGGCGACTGCGCGTTATCTATCAGCCGTCGCTCAACCTGGGGTTGACGATCCAAGCCCGATTCCGTGCGTATCGCTCAACGCATCTCGATGTCGGTCGCACGTACTTCAACCCAGCGCATTATCGCGACTCGATGCTTGCCTTCGGGTGGCGCCATCGCTTCGACCATTGGATGGCCATGGCGACGGTCGGCTGGGGGCGGGAGAAGGTCGATGGCGCACCGAGTGAACCGACACAACTTGCCGAGGTGAGCTTGCAAAGCCCGCTTTATGGCGCGCAATTTCTCCGGCTTCGCGCAGGCTACAATCGCAGTGCGTCATATTTCGGCCCCGACTATCGCTACCGATATGTTGCGATGGAATGGATCGTGCGATTTTAAGGTAAGAGAATGTGAATCTATCCGTATTGGATGACATATCTTCGCATTTCAGAGCTTTTGTTTTTGGCCACTTCACGTCACAATCTTATGCTGGGCGCGGGCGTAGCTTAACGGTAGAGCAATAGCCTTCCAAGCCGATGACGAGGGTTCGATT
>Ga0157367_1000439_pt1 | contig 20413 bp, 22 predicted proteins | sample AttbisABBM2_FD_113142 | JGI IMG/M metagenome (GOLD analysis project Ga0157367, IMG submission 113142) | Fungus gardens microbial communities from leaf cutter ant in Botucatu, State of São Paulo, Brazil - Atta bisphaerica ABBM2 | ecosystem: Host-associated > Fungi > Mycelium > Unclassified ... | reverse complement strand
TTCTTGGCGTCGTACATTTCGATTGAAGTGACGCTTCTTGATCATTTCGAACCATTCATCTTCATAAACCAGATCTAAATAACGATCGCCGCGATCGGGTAGTAGTGTTAAGACGCACGATCCATCAGGAATGGTTGGAATCAGTTTTTTGATGGCTGAAATAGATGAGCCGCTCGAACCGCCTGCAAAGATTCCTTCATGTTCAAGAAGTTCTCTGCAACCGAGTGCCGACTCATAGTCATCAACATAAATGACATCATCAATTTCATCGGGGGAGAGTAGCGGTGGGACTGTACTTGCCCCAATGCCAGGAATTTCGCGTGGACCAGACGTTCCACCGAACAATACGGAGCCGACAATATCGACTGCGATGACTTTTAATTCTGGAAATCTTTCTTTAAGACGACGAGAGACGCCCATAATCGTGCCGGAGGTGCTCGCTCCAATCACGAGGTAATCAATCTTGCGATCAATTTGATTTAGGATTTCTTCTGCTTCACCAAAGTAATGGCTTTTCCAGTTGTTTGGATTTGCATACTGGTTAATCCAAACAGCATTTGGCAGTTGTTGGCAGAGCCGTTTTACAGTGTCAATTCGGGTTTTTAAATAACCGCCGTTTTGGTCTTTCTCAGAAACCATTTCGATATTGGCTTTATAAAGCTTCAGCATTTGTAAGTTTGCTGAGGCAATTTTCGGGTCAATAACGGCAGTAAATTTTAATCCATATATTTTGCAAGCCATTGCAAGTGCAATCGCTAAGTTCCCTGAAGAGCTTTCAACAATGTGACTATCTTTATTGATCACTCCAGATTTCAGGCCTTCTTGTAGCATGAATAATGCTGGACGGTCTTTAATACTTCCTCCTGGGTTTAACAATTCCATTTTCGCAATCACTGAGACTGATTGATGCGTGAATAGCCTTGATAGTTGTAATAGTGGCGTTTTACCTATGCATTCGAGAATATTTTCATGGATCATGGCAGATCTTCTCAGGTTTTTATGTGTTGTAAATGATAATTATTATTAATTAAATTATTATTACGATTTATGCCAAGATTGTTGCGGTTTGTAAATCAAAAACACAGAGAGTTATAGGAATTTTCACTAAATTTTTTCGTCTAATTGTTTGAATAACAAAATGTATATTTTACTAAGAATTAAATTAATAAAGTTTTTACATATAAGCAGATAGGCAGAAACTTACTAACTTATAAAAATTGATCACAACGGAAAAAAGATTTATTTGGCTAAAAAAATGAGATAAATAGTTTATGAGTAACGTTTTTTGAACAAGAAACTCTCTCTTAAAGACAAGTTTATTGAAACAAAAAAGCTGCAATTGAATAAAACGAAAACGCCTGATGAGTGAGCCAATAGGTGAAAACTGCATTGAACTATTCGTTTTACCTTTTAAAAAAGGAGCTTTACTTATTGCCTATTTGAATTGAATAAGTTGGAATTAATCTAATTTAGCGATTAAGTATTATAGACGTGTTGTATTTATGACGACATATGTAAACAAGTCTAATCTATACAACATGAACACTTTAAAATTATTGAAAATAAAGTTTTAAGGTGTAGAGGTTTGGATTATTTTAAGTTTTACCGTGATCTTCAAGCTGACTTAAGCAATTATCCTTTGCTAGAAATGTTAGTTTCACTCACAATTTTGATTTTATTTGCAGCGTTGGCAAATTTTATTGCTAAGCGAATTATTGTTCGGGGTATTCGTCACTTAGTGACTAAAATTAAGTCGCTCAACCAGTCTGTATTTGCTCAACATAGTGTTATTAAGCGATTTGCCAATATTGTACCTGCAATTGTCATTATGAATGGGATTACCACTGTTCCGCATCTATCCGAAAAAGCAATTGCTTTAGTGCAGATGGGGGCGCAAGCATTTATTTTCCTGACCATTGCACTCACTATTAGTGAATTATTAAATATATTTAACTTAATCTATCAGCGTAATCCAAAATCGAGAAACAAGCCGATTAAAGGTTATTTGCAACTCGTTAAACTCATCATTTTTGTTGTTTGTGGATTAATGATTTTGGGTACATTCCTTAAAAAGGATGTATTTACTTTATTGGCTGGCTTTGGTGCAATGGCCGCGGTGTTAATGTTAGTTTTCCAAAATACGATTTTGTCATTGGTCGCGAGTGTACAAATTGCCTCTTATGACATGGTACGTATAGGGGACTGGATTGAAATGCCGACACTCAATGCCGATGGTGATGTGATTGATATTTCATTACATACCGTGACAGTCCAGAACTTTGATAAAACCTACACGACTATTCCTACCAATAAACTGGTTACCGATACTTTTAAAAACTGGCGCGGTATGAGCAATGCTGGATGCCGTCGTATGAAGCGTTCTCTTTATATTGATCAGACTAGCGTGCACTTCATGACTGAAGAAGAGCAGCAAAAACTCAAAGACTTCCTGTTACTAGATCAGTACCTCGATGCGAAGCAATCTGAAATTGAAGAGTTCAATAAACATTTAGGTAACCAGTCACGTTATAACAAAAGACGTTTAACTAATATCGGAACTTTTAGAGCCTATGTTGAGTTCTACTTACGCCAGCATAAAGGTATTGCTCAGAACCAAACCCTTATTGTTCGTCAGTTACAACCGACGAGTGAAGGTCTTCCATTAGAAATCTATGCCTTTACCAATACCACGGCATGGGTTTCGTATGAAGCAATTCAGTCAGATATTTTCGATCATCTTATTGCGATTTTGCCTGAGTTTGGTCTAAGAGTGTACCAAGCACCGTCTGGTCATGACTTTCAAAAACTAACAGTCGAGTAATCAACTGGCAGAATGCTATCTTCCTTGAATTTTCAAATAGATAGCATTATTTTAATATTTTTATACATTAATTTATAATTATTCTTGGAAAATTATTATTAAATAGCGGTATAAATTTACTATAAAGGTTATGCGCGTTTCATAGCTTTGAAAGATTAATTTTTAGCCAAACTCGATTTAAAATCTTTAGGAGTAGGGTTTCAGTAACAAATTTGACACTTTGAACAAAGAAAATACTAAATGTTTAAGAATAACAAACAATAAAGTTGCTTTACTAAAATTTGTTAGGTGAGTTGGAGTGTTTGAATGGCTACAGCAATAGAGAACAGAGCTAGACAACTTAAAAACGCAAAACGTGGAGGATATGCGCCAACCATTGCCAAAGACGTAAACAAACACAAGGTACAAAAAATAAGGAGAGCTCTAGACGAAGCCCGGCGATATGTGAGTGAATTAGATGATGAAACAGTTATTTTTGACGATCAAGACGCAAGGCAAAAGGCTGAAGGAGCCAAAGCAATTATTGAAATGTTTGAAGCAGCGCTAAGTAGTGCGTGAGTCACTTCAAACTAAAGCATAAACTATAAGAAGACCTTGCTGATGACGTGGTTAAACATTTAGTTTCTAGACTAAACAATCTCGTTATTCAGCAAGGCAGTAAAAAAATAATTCAAATATGGCTATATTCTCTTTTAGATAAGACCTCACTTAAAATCTAAGTCAAATAATATTATTGATGAGATTAATTTTTTAGAAAATTATTACCAACTATGAGATATTCCCGTACTTAAAATGCGACAGATTTTGCATTTTATTCAATTGTTGCGGCTTATTATGGAAGTAAGTTGCATAACTCTCTTACTGCTTACATTTGGCAATTTAACACTTACATGTTGCAATGATATATCCATCATACTTTCCTAAAAATCTGATTTACCACCAAAGTCAGAATAAGAGGGAAGGAACCATGCCAAAATTTTTATTAATCGCCGAGAAGGTCTATAAAAAATTTGAAGAAGATAAATTATTCTCTGACAACCTGATTGAACAATTGAATAATTTAGTCAGCATTATTAGAAAAGAGATAAAAGGCACCCCCTGTAAACTCAAATACAATTTTATAGATTTTGAAGAATGCCTAAGTAAACCCTTAAATGAATGCACAATTAAAATCGATATGAGCTTAATGCCTAAATATAAAAATAAGGGTGAATATATTATGTGGTTAGCGAGCTTTATTGAAAGGATCACAATTGGAGGACAATCAAAACTTCCCCCACTTTCTAGTATCGTACCCCCTGATTTTAGTGTAAAAAAAGATAGTGAATTGATATCTGAAAATAAAAAGAAAGTATCGGAAGAAAATGTGAAGTTAATTGAAAATTACTTTAATTCGGAGGAGTACAAGAAAAATAATAAAAAAATAAATCTGATTTAAACGATATAAAAGTGTGTGTCCACCGCACTTTTATAATCTCTGGAAAATTTCAGCAACCGCCTTCTGAGGCGGTTTTCTTTTATATGATTAATTTACTTTATTTGATCGCGGTAGTCTTATAATATGCATTTTTAAAATAGCATCAGCGAAAATTAAACATTATGAAATTAAAAATTTTTATCTTGGGTTTACTTGCTTGTGCCAATTGTATGGCCGCATCAAAGTTAAGTTTTGAAGAAGAATATTATAGTTTTTTAGAAAAAATCCATACAATACAATCGCAAAGAGATAATTTTATAAAGAAAAATGCGAATAAAAATTTAAATAACTCTCAAAGGAAGAAGTTAGATTCAATAGAATGTACCTATATGCAGTCTGAATTAAAATATGATGAATTTCTTGTCGCTCGATTTAAGGACTATAAAGTCTTTATGAAAAAATCTGGTCAAGAAGTATCGAGTGATAAAGAATTAATTAAAACGGATATTGAGTCTTTAAAAGAAGAAATAAACAGTCCTGATGGGAAGTGTAAATAAGAAGAAGCACCGATAAAGGTGCTTTTTTATGAGAAATTTCTGATCAGAATAAATGAAAGTAAATCATTGTATTTTTAACACCATATACATACTTAAACAATTAGAACCAAAAAACTTCCATCATTTATGTGAATAGCATGTTAAGTTTTTCTACACATATAGAAAAATCAGGAAAGGATTTAAACATGAAGTGTTCATATCAAGATTTGGATGGAAATAGAGTGGAAGTGACTTGTGAAAGTTATATACACATACCATCAGGTGCAGTTGGAAATAAAGCAGGACGGAATAATCGGTCGCAGGACCTAATACATATCACCGAAGATTTTAGCTTTTTTAAAAAAACCGAAGCTGATTCAATACCACTATATCGCTTTGCTGTAGATAATAATTACAATGTTTTTAATAGTGATGAGCTACCGGCTTTGGCTCAAATTGGTACTGATTGGAAAATTCTCGATTAATAATTTTTGAATTGTTGTGTAGTCACACCAGCCAATTCTCAAATATTTTGTAAATTTATCAAATAGTAAATATTTAATTAAACTCAATAAATGTATTATAGATTAGTAAAGTTAAACATAGTCTAAATAATTGTAGGCCGTTTTAGACTAATGATTGAATATATAGAGAGAAAGGATATGAAGCGTCTTATAGCATTATTTTTATTACCTTATGCTACAGGTACATTCGCTCAAGAACCGTTCGAAGTGACTAAAAGCTGTTTTATCGTGAATGGAAAAAATAGTACTGAGACTTGCTTACTTTCTACTACAAATAACTCAACTTCTAACTTTGAAAGATTGACTTTCCCAAATAGCAAAGTATTTATCAAAGAATCAATGATTTGTGCAAATGAAGATTCATGCGTGTCTGTGGGAAATAATTTATATACCTTAAAAGATGCAACTGTATATTATCGGGATTTAAAAACCAAAAAAATTATTGAAACTCCTGAAAAGGATTCATGGACGTGTTTTAAGCAACCACATGATAAGTTAGATTTTTGTGTTTCCTACAATTAATTAGATGTTCTAAATCTTCAAGATACTTTGTCATTTTACATTTCGATGCGAACAGTACAAAAAAGTCTATAAACCTATGCTGATCGTAATATGGATAGCCAGTATTTATGGGTGAATCAATTGACATTGTATGAGGTAAGATATGACTAAAATTATAGCTACCCTAGGTTTAGCAGCAATCGTTTCAATCTCTGTTGCAGCTTGTCAAGGTGAGAACGATACCAAGCAGCAAGATAAAACCACCACACCACATTCATTAGATAAAGACTCATAAAGTCTAAAAGCCCATCACATGATGGGCTTTTTCTAATAAGTTTTGATATTTTTTAATGACGTTATTTAGAAAAAAGTGGGTTAGTCATGAACACAAGTCCAACTGAGAAAAATGAGTCATCTTTAGTTTGATTTAATCGATTACCATAACTTGCATTGAACTGAACATTTTCTTTGTACAACATATATTTAATGCCGGTTTGATAAAATGAATCATTGCGATCATTTCCATAAACTTCAGCAGTAATCGTTAAAGGTTTGGTAATCAATGTTTCTGTTCCCACACCCCATGTGGTTTGCTCACGGTGAGTGGTATGTTCTCTTAGCCAACCTACATTGGTATGTAATAAGAAACGGTCATCTAACATAGAAATACTTAAGGGAACATTCACAGTCCAGTCTTTTTCAGAAGTGTGATTGTTATTAATTTGAGTAGAAAATGAAACGCCGAGTCCCCAGTTATTGGTTTCGAGCGGTTTTAAAAGAGTCTTTCCTTGAACTGTCGTATAAGTAGCATTTTCCGTTTCATCAGAAAAATGACGTCCCAGACCTACACCAAATTCAAAATTGCCACCGATATTGCATGAAGGGATGACCCAATATTCTTTATTGCTGGGGTTGTTTTGCATCCATGAATCGAGTTGACAAGAGTGGGGCGAAACTAAAGAGGCATCATCAACCACCATTGGTCGTCCAGCATAACTTGAAACAAATACTAAGTAAGCACCTAAAAAGACAACTGATTTTTTAAAATTAAGAAATAGCATTGATCTGACCCCAATACATCAAGGAGCACATGCAAGCATTTGCTAGTCTTTAAAAGAAATGATTAATAAGAAACAAAACAAGGAGGCGACTCTCTAAAATCCACAAGAGAGCCAGAGCTTTAGTGGATACTTAGATATAAGTCGATGATTTAATCCTATCAATCGAGCAAGTACTCACAATGAAGCCCCTAAAAATTCGTTGGGCGGATTCTAAGGTGGTTTTATTGAACTGGCAAGTTAAAGTTTAATGACATTTGCTTTTGCTTAAGGAGGAAGTGGTTTACAAACCCAAACGCTACTTATCAAAACTATACATAATGTAAAATTTGATAAAAATTATATTGAATATAATTATTTAAAAATAATTTTGAGGATTAAAAATGAAAAAAATCATAAAAACTCTATTATTATCTGGTTTGATTTCATCTCTACCATTATCTGTAATTGCTAGGAATATTGAAAATAAAGTAACTTTTTTACAAGGTTCTGATCAAACAACTTTAACTGGAAAGCTTCAGGGTTATAGTGACATTAGATATCGAATCTCTGCAAAAAACGGTCAAGTTTTAAAATTTAATGTTAATAGTTATAGTAACTTAGCTTATATTAATATTTTTTCTCCAGGCCAAAAGCCAGGTAAAGATAAGCCATTATTAATTGGTTCAACTATGGGGTCTACAGGGCAAGTCATATTACCGGTCGATGGTGATTATATTATTCAGGTTTATCAAATGCGAAATACTGTTCGAAATAATAGAATCGTATCTTTTAGTTTGAATCTTCAAATATTAGATAATAAAAATATAAAATAATAATTAAGAAGTTTATATAAAAGCTCTAAATTTAAGAGCTTTTATATAGCGATAAAATGAAATAGTTTTAAACTAAATAAATTGACTCATCAATTCCAGATTTTTCCACAAAAGTTAAATCGTGAGAGACCAATAGGACTGCGCCTTCATAACTGGAAATAGCTTGTGCAAATAGTTCTCTCGATTCAATGTCTAGATGGTTTTCTGGCTCATCAAGCAATAAAAGTTCAGGCATAGGCTGAGCATGGCTTAAACCTAATAAAGCCACTTTCAACTTCTCACCGCCACTGAGCTGAGTTAAAGGGTAGGTGCCTTTATCACCACGAATTCTAAGTTGACCTAATAGGTTTCTCCACTCTAACTCAGAGATATTGGGGTTAATATGCCTTAGGTTTTCAACAGCAGATTTATTCTCTAGTAAAAAGCTAAAATTCTGGTCTAGGTAAAAGCAATTTACAAACAACTTAATTGCCTCTATAGGAGTTACTATGGATTGATTAATTTGTTTAAGCAAAGTTGATTTCCCAATACCATTCCGGCCAGCCAAATGAATCTTTTGACCTGCTTTTAAAGCTAAATTGATAGGTTGTTGTGTCCCATAATTTAGCTTCAAGTCCTGAATTCTAAGAATTTCTCCTGATCGTTTTTGAAATGACGGAAATATAAACTGCTGTGGCTTAACGGTTTCAAGGAGTAATTTCTTATCTTTTAAGTCCTGTTGGCTATGTTCAATTTGACGTTGATGCTGAGACTGAATTGCACCAAAGCTTTGTCCAGCCTGTTCTTTTTTGAAATCGAGAAAAATTTTAGCTTGTGAGTTCGAGTCACGAAGTTTATTTCCAGCACGCTCACGTTTTTGTGCTTTCATTAAGACTTCATGTTGCTTTTGCTTCATGTGCTTAACTTCGCGTTGATGTTGCTGTACTGACTGCTCTAACGCTTCAATTTGAGACTGATATTCCTCATGAAATTTTTCATAATTTCCTGTTGTGTGGTGCAAGCCATGTTCATTTAAGTAATAAATATGATCTACTTCATTTAACAAGGCGAGCTCGTGGCTAATAATAAGCGCGCCTGCTGGATGTTTCTTTAAATGAGTCATTAACCATTCTCTAGCCTCTTGATCGAGATGATTACTTGGTTCATCAAGTAGTAGGTAATAATCTGTCTTTAAAAATAATGTAGCTAAAGCTAACTTGGTTTTTTGTCCTTCGCTTAGCTGTGAAACAGGAAAGTCTAATTCGGTTGGTAAGTGGGCAGATCGCAATAACGCCTCCCAAACATTGGGCAGGTCCCATTTACCATCTAACAAATCATAATCATCAAACTCAGCGTTACCTTGTTCAACTCTTCTGAAAGCTTGGTATAAATGATTGATCTCTAATGCTTCTGCAATTGTGGAGCAGTGAAGACGGTTTAACTGAGATAAATATGCATGCTTGTTATGCCAAGTGATCTGGCCATTTATATGTATTTCTCCTGTTGGCGAAATCTCTTGAAGCAATTGCATCAGGAGTGATTTACCTTGACCATTACGGCCAATTAAAGCGGATACTTGGTGGCAATCAAGTGAAAAATTTAGCTCTTTAAACATCACTTTCGAGGGAAATTCTAAAGTGAGTTGTGATATTACACATGCCTGCTGAGTCATAAAAAACCTCATAAATACAGGATGTACAAAATAGGAAGATTAAGCTTTAAATAAAGACGTTAAGTCACAAAAAAATAGTCTATTTTGCACATCAAAAAAATAAAAAAATGATGAGAAAAAAGACTTACTTCATTGGCGTAACTCACAAAAAACAGAAAATTGATGACAGTATTTTATAACGGTTTTTAGTCTGTGTAAAACTTATGCATTTTGATGAATAAAAGCCTAATCCAATGATTAGGCTTTTATTTAAAATGAAGAGTTTATTCTTTTACAACCAATACCTGAATTTTGGTATTGTTTAGAACATCTTGTGCAAAGCTACCCAAAATAAGTTTTTGGAAACCTTTACGGCCATGAGAACCAATAACAATCAGATCAGATCCTAATTCTTCAACTGCTTTAAGAATGCCATCAGATGAGATTTCACCTTGAATAATTTGTGTTTCGGCATCGACACCTTCTCCTGCACATAAGGCTTTTACCTTAGCAAGTGTTTTTTCTGCATTAGCGCGAGCTTCCACAAAATAATCTTTTACAACAGGGGAGATGTAATAAAAATCCACACCACTAAATGGATCTACCGCAACAAGACTAATCGCTGTAAGTTTACTGCCAAAAGCTTTAGCAAGATGTGCAGCTTGCTTTGCTGCTGCCAATGAAATTTCTGAACCATCTACTGGGACAATAATATGTTGGTAATTCATAAAGTTATTCCTCTTATTTACAATTGTTATATGTATGAAGCTTTTCTTACTTTAAGAGTATCATATTTGTTTAAAGGTAGAAATCAATTCAATTAAGTAGAATTGAAATTAAATTAAAAATAAATATGCAATTGATTATTAAATATTTTTTAGACCAAGAATACTAAATATATTTAAGCTTAAAAAAAGCTTTATTTTTAGCTCAAGCTTACAAAAAATTACCTTTCATATTTTTGTCATACATAAAACGTATAACAAAATTATATAGCGAGGGGGAATGAATCAGATGGCAGATTTAACAGTAAAAAAAGTAAGTAAGCTTATTGAAGAATTTCGCCAAACAGGTAAAGAACCGGAAAAGTTGGTGATCGGATATAAAACTTATGCACGACTGATGGCAGATGACAAATTTGCTGAAAAAGTTGTACCTTCACTTGAAAACTCAAAAGACCGTTTATATAAAAATCTAAAAATAAAACTTATTACTGAAAAGCATTATTTTGAAGTCAAATAGAGAGTAAATGTGATTTTTATCACATTTATTGTTCTTTATTAACATTTAGCAAGATTAATTAACATATTGTTTTTGAGTTAATACAAATAAGGTGTGTATTCAACATTTGAGAACAGTATTTATTGCTAAAAACGCTAGAATGAGTTGATTTTATCGTAAATGGTTGAATAAACTGAATGTTTAAGTTAATTATAGTTTTATTTTATCTCATCGCTATTCTAGGTTTTTTATCTATACTTGGTGGTATATTAACACTAAGTATATTTCTGATTATTATTGGTTTAGGACTCATCTGCGCTGCATTATTATTGAAAAAAGAATTTAAGATTGATGTTGTGTTTTGGAAGTAATGGGCTGTTATATATCACTAATTTAATAAAAATAATTAAATCACCTCATGTCGAGTGAGGTGTTATAAAATATTTAAAAACGAAATATATTATTTTAATTTAAATTGCTATTTATAAATTGCATAAATCTTTATTACAATTTTAAATAAAACAAAAAAATTAAAAGTAAGTTTAAGTATTTAAAAATAAAAAGATTTCCTTTAGGATGAAAATATATGGATTGATCTCTTTGGTATTAGACAAACAATAACAAAAGTGAGGTGTGCACATGACTTATAAATACGAGTATGCAGGGTTTTGGGTTAGATTTGGTGCAATGATTATTGATAGCCTTATTCTTTTTTTAGCGATTATTCCAGCCGCATGGATTTTTTACCGTGGCGATTACGATCTGATATTTGCTACAGGCTTGAGTACTAAACCTCAAAACTATGGGTTTGACCTCATCATAAATTATGTTTTTCCATTTTTGTATACCGTTTTATGTTGGATCTATTTGGCAGGTACGCCAGGAAAGCGCTTAATGCGCTTAAAAGTTCTGGATGAGAAAACAGGGAATAAGTTAACTTTTATGCAATCTCTCATTCGGTATATTGGATATATCCCATCTATTTTAGTGTTTTGTTTAGGGCTTTTTTGGGTGGCTTTTGATGCCAAAAAACAAGGTTGGCATGACAAAATGGCGAAAACAGTGGTGGTCAGAGAGCTTTAGAATCGAGTTAATTTTTTATCAACAAAAAATTACAAAAAAAGTCTTGTGTGTTGCATAGTAGGACCTATACTTGCCGCGAGTTTATTTAATGGAGATCCTAAATGGGTAGTTGTTCGAGGTTCGAGTTTAATTATCGATTAAACCAAAGCCACTGCTGAGCAAGATAACCTTTAGGAGGAGCTATCTTGCAATGAGATAGCTTTGTAAAAATTATATTAAGCCCATACAAATTACTTTATTTGTAATCATGTACTTCCAGCACTTATCTGTTTAGTTTCTCGCTAGAAATGGGGAGAAGCCAATGTTTTTATATGCTTCCAAATACTGTTATGACCAAGATGTTTCAGTTCTGGTAAAAAAGCCAGCTCCTGCTATTCAAAGTATTCGAACAATGTGTGATCGCGTGCCATTTCGTCAGCGTTGGTTCGGCTTTGGATTAATTTTCTCTTCTTCATCGTAAGTTTACGAAAACCAATTCCTTTCTCAGTTTAAAAACTAAAAAAGACTTTATTATTTAATAAGGTCGAGAGCCTTATACGCCTAAAAATGGAGGATTTCGTGATGAAATTCTGGCAACGACTCTTCACGGCATTTTTACAAAGATTTCATTTGATGCGCTTTTTCGGTCGTAATCGGTCCTTTAAAGAGCTGCATCAGTCTAGCTATGCTCAAGAAATTAGCAAAAATTTATCTATGCGTTTGCTTAACGCATCAAAAGCCCAAACAAGTGATTTATTAAATCAATTTGATACTCATTTTACGGGGCTTACAGAAGAACAAGCGCATACACAGCAAATGCGGGTGGGTCTCAATGAGATTACCCATGAAAAACCATTAACTTGGTGGCAACATCTTTGGTATTGCTATCGCAATCCGTTCAATATTTTACTCAGCCTTTTGGCGCTAATTGCTTTCTTTACCGATGATTTAACCGGTTCAACTATTATTAGTGTCATGGTAATTCTTTCAACACTTCTTCGTTATTGGCAAGAGGCAAAATCGAATCAAGCTGCTGACGCTTTAAAGGCAATGGTGAGTAATACTGCTACTGTATTACGTCATCAGCTAAGTGCTGAAGATTTAGAGCTTATGCACCAGCGCTATGGTATCGATACTAAAAATCAAACGAATAGCCAGTTTGAAATGCCAATTCAGTATTTGGTGCCTGGCGATGTGATTTTATTATCTGCAGGTGACATGATTCCTGCTGATTGCAGAATTTTAAATGCCAAAGATTTGTTTGTATCTCAAGCTGCAATGACTGGTGAATCAATGCCGGTTGAAAAGTTTCCTTTGCAGAAAAATCTTGAAGAAACTAGCGCTTTAGAACTAGATAATATTGTATTTATGGGAACCAATATTGTTTCGGGTTCAGCTCAGGCAGTTGTGTTAAGTACTGGTATCCAAACATATTTTGGTGCTCTTGCTCATCGAGTTACAGCTACTGATCGAAGCACGACAGCGTTTCAAATGGGTGTTAACAAAGTAAGTTGGTTACTCATTCGCTTCATGTTAGTCATGGCCCCTGTTGTACTTTTCATTAATGGTTTTACCAAAGGTGATTGGACAGAGGCATTTTTATTCGCATTATCAGTGGCTGTTGGTCTCACACCTGAAATGTTACCGATGATTGTCACTTCAACGTTGGCAAAGGGTGCAGTTTTCTTATCTAAAAAGAAAGTAATTGTTAAGCGTCTAGATGCTATTCAAAACTTTGGTGCAATGGATGTTTTATGTACAGATAAAACTGGAACATTAACTCAAGATAAAATCTTTTTATCTCAACATATTGATGTTAATGGTGAAAAGTCAGATTTTGTACTCATGCAGGCATTTTTAAACAGTTATTATCAAACAGGTTTGAAAAACTTGCTTGACGTAGCTGTATTAGAAGCTGTTGATGATCAGATCAAAACTCAAAAGCTGCGCTATAAAAAATTAGATGAAGTTCCTTTTGATTTTGATCGCCGCCGTATGTCAGTAGTGGTACAAACGCCTCAAGAAAAAGTGCGTATGATTACCAAAGGCGCTGTTGAGGAAATGTTAAAGGTTTGCCGTTATGTTGAGGTAAATGGCAAAGTAGAACCTCTCACAAAACAACGTGAAGTAGCAATTGAGGCACTGACTCAACGTTATAACCGAGATGGCTTACGTGTTGTGGCTGTGGCTTATCGTGAGTTTGACAATAACCAAGAAAATTATTCAGTTGTTGATGAAAGTGATTTAATTTTAATTGGTTATGTTGCATTTCTTGATCCACCTAAAGAGTCAGCAAGAGAAGCTGTACAAAGCTTGCATGCTCATGGTGTAACTGTAAAAGTGCTTACAGGTGATAATGAGTTTGTAACTCAAAAAGTATGCCGAGAAATTGGTCTTAATTTTGATCAGGTTTTATTAGGTGGTGTAATTGAAACATTAACCGATGAGCAGCTCAAAAGAGCAGTAGAGCAATACAACATTTTTGCCAAGTTAAGTCCTGTGCACAAAGAACGTATTGTTGAGCAGTTAAAAGCAAATGGTCATGTGGTCGGTTTCTTAGGCGACGGTATTAATGATGCTGCGGCTATACGTACTGCTGATATTGGTATTTCAGTAGATACTGCGGTAGATATTGCTAAAGAGTCAGCAGATTTAATCCTGCTTGAAAAAAGCTTGATGGTGCTTGAAAAAGGTGTGATTGAAGGCCGTAGAACTTTTGCCAATATGCTTAAATATATCAAAATGACGGCCAGTTCAAATTTCGGTAACGTTTTTTCGGTATTAATAGCAAGTGCTTTTATTCCATTTTTACCAATGTTACCTATTCACTTGCTTATTCAAAACTTACTTTATGATGTTTCACAAATTGTGATTCCATTTGATAACGTTGATGAAGAGTTAATTGCAAAACCACAGCGTTGGCAGCCTGAAGAAGTGGGTCGTTTCATGGTGGTGTTTGGACCGATCAGCTCAATTTTTGACATTATCACGTTTTGTCTGATGTGGTTTGTGTTTTCTGCAAATACGCCTGAACATCAAACTTTATTCCAATCTGGTTGGTTTGTTGTAGGTTTACTGACTCAAACGTTGATTGTTCATATGATCCGTACTGCTAAAATTCCATTTATTCAAAGTCGTGCTGCAACACCATTATTGGTGATGACGGTTGTGATTATGTGTATTGGTATTTTCTTACCAATGGGACCATTAGCAAGTTATTTAAAACTACAAGCTTTACCATTAAGTTATTTCTTATATTTGCCTTTAATTTTAATTGCTTATATGTGTATTACTCAATGGGTGAAAAAAATCTATATCCGCCGTTACGGCTGGCAATAAGAACATAGGTGCAAGATGAAGTTGCAATTTCTACAACATACAGACTTATCTAACATTATTGATACTTTAATTAGTCTCTCGGTTGCTTTTGTTTTGGGAGCATTAATTGGGTTTGAACGTCAGTATAGGCAGCGTACTGCAGGGCTTCGAACTAATGTTCTGGTCGCTGTAGGCGCAGCAATTTTTGTAGATGTTGCAACGAATCTTACTGGAGCAGATGGGGCTGTTCGAGTCATTGCTTATGTGGTTTCAGGTATTGGTTTCTTGGGTGCAGGTGTCATTATGCGCCAAGAAGGCAATATTCATGGCTTAAATACGGCCGCTACTTTGTGGTGTTCAGCGGCTGTGGGGGCTGCTGCCGGTTCTGATTTAATTATTGAGGCAATATTAGCAACAGCATTTATTTTATCTGCCAATACATTATTAAGACCGATTGTACATATCATTGACCGCCGTCCGTTAGACGATGACACAGAGGTTTTGCATGTCATTTACATTATATGTGACAGAAGTCAAAGCAAAGTGGTTATGGATGAGTTAAACCTAACGTTGAAACACCATAACTATCCTCCAAAGGATATTGATGTCACACCGTTTGGGGAAAAAGAGGTCGAAATAGAAGCGACATTGATTGCAACTTCAATTGAGGCAGAAGAAGCACAGCACATCATTAACCACTTAAATGCCATGCCACAAATACGACAAGCTTTTTGGGATAAGAACGCAATTAATTAATTTTATAAGACTTTGCACTTAACTGTTTATAAGATTTTTTAAATGGTTAAGCGCAAAGTCTTTATTTTTAAGTTTTATTTTTTAGCTTTAAATCTAAGTACAACAAATACAATAATACCTACGACAAGTCCCCAAAATGCTGAACCAATACCGAAAAATTGAATACCCGAAGCACTGCATAAAAAAGTAAATAATGCAGCTTCACGGTCTTCAACAGGGCCAAAAGCAAGCGCAATGTTGTGGCTGATCGTACCTAGTAATGCAATACCTGCTAAAGCAACAATAAAAATATGAGGAAAAGACATGAGTAAACTTGTCAGTGTCGCTGCAAATAATCCCATCAATGCATAGAAAAAACCAGAGCTTATACCAGCAATATAGCGTTTACTTGGGTCAGGATGAGCTTGATCGTCAAGGCATACAGCCGCACTAATCGCAGCAATATTTACGCTATAACAACCAAAAGGCGCAAGCAAAACTTGAGTTAAACCGGTCCAGCCAATCAGTTGGTTAACATGGGGTTTATAGCCATAACTTTTAATCATGGCAATACCGGGTAAATACTGCGAAGCCATACTAATGACAAATAGGGGTAGTGTTAAGCCCAAAAGTGCTGACCAGCTAAAGACAGGACTAATCCAGACTGGTCTAGCTAAAGACCACTCAAGTGTAGGCATATGAAATTCTAAAAAGACAGGGCATAGCACAACGCCTGCAAGTGCGGTGAATACGATGCTATAACGCGGCCACAATCTTTTTGTAATCACATAAATAACAAGTAAAGATAGAACAAATCCCCAGTCATTTTGCAAACTTACGAAAAGTGAAATCCCAAACTTAAGTAAAACTCCCGCAAGCATGGCACTCGTTAAACTTTGCGGTATATACGAAAGTGCTTTTTGAAATATACCTGAAAAGCCCAAAATAGCAGTAAGCACGCCACCGACTAAAAAAGCGCCTATAGCTTCATTTATACTATAGCCACCGCCTGTAGCCATAATTAAAGCAAGACCTGCGGTTGACCATGCAGTTGCTACAGGATATTTAAATTTCCATGAAAGAATGAGTCCTGATAGACCAATACCCAAACCTAATGCCCAAAACCAAGAGGTGATTTGTTCAGGCGAAGCACCTAAAGCTTGAGCAGCCTGAATCACTAAAATGGCTGAAACACTAATACCAATAAGAAAGGTAATAAAACCAGCAAATACGGCTGGAATAGAAAAATCTTGAAGAATCTTTTGCATGGTTAAATGTTCTAAATCCCTGAAAAATTAATATGTTTCTGCCTACATGTTCAGCCAGATAAATCTAACAATTTTTTTTAAGAAGGTGCTTTCTATTTTTTAATAAAAAATGAAATAATATTTTTTAAATATTCAGAAATGCTATCATTTATTCCATAAAAAATAATGAACTCGGGATATTGTTTTTATGGATGAGCAAGCAGAAAATTTATCACCACTTGAACTCAAAATTATGCGCTGTTTACAAGAGAACGGACGCTTAAGTAATGCTGAACTAGCGAAACTTGTGGGGATTAGTACCTCGTCTTGTTGGAATCATACTCAACGCCTTTTTAAAATTGGGGCAATCTTAGATGTACGTGCCCGAATTAATCCGGCTATGGTGCAGCGTGAAACCATCGTATTGGTCGGTGTCGTTTTAGATCGTTCAACACCTGATAGTTTTCAGGCATTCGAACAAGCAGCAGGTGATTTGGAGAATGTTTTAGAGTGTTATCTGGTGGCAGGGGAAGTCGATTATTTTTTAAAAATTCGCGTTAAAGATTTGGCTGCTTTTAATCGATTTCATAGTGAAAAAATTATCGCGTTACCGGGTGTAAGACAAGTTAGAACATTTTTTGTGCTGAATGAAGTCAAAACTGATGGCATGCTGGCTTTTTAATCGCTCAGCATGTTTTCAACTTTTAATATGAGATTTTATAAGGCTGGCATAATTAGATCGTTGAGGTGGCTAGCTTCAAACCAAATCCAAAAAATAAAATGCCAACTAAAAAGATTCCGCTTGCTGCAATTTTATGGTTTTGTTTAAAAAAAGTTGAAAGCTTAATACCTGAAAAAATAAGAGCTGTTAAATAGCTAAAACTAATTATCTGTAAAATAACTGCTAAAACTAAAAAACTTAAAGCTGGGTAAGCATAATCTGGTTCAATAAACTGAACAAAGAAAGATAGGAAAAATAAAATCGCTTTAGGGTTGAGTAGACTAATACTGAGTGCAGTTTTATAAGGATGAATTTTATCTAATGTGGGTAAGTCGGCCATTTCTGGTTGTGGTTGATTACGTAGTTTCCAGCGCTGAATACTACCTTGTAAAAGCTTAAAACCTAAATAAGATAAATAAAGAGCACCGATGAGTTTAAGTACAATAAAAACCCAGGGGAAAGCTTTTAATAAAGAGGCTGCACCAAGCACGGTACAGAGCATTAAAATAAGATCACCGGTAAAAATACCGAGTGCACCCATATATCCGGTTTTAATACCATAGCGTGAAGCAATTGACATCACATAAAGGGAATTGGGTCCGGGTAATAACACAATTAGGAATGTACCAATAATATATGTTGTTAAATCTGTTATGCCGAACACGAGAAACCCAATAAAAAACCGATTTTTGTCATGATAACAAAAATCGGCAATTTTGTATGAAAAGTGCAGTTTTTTAAGATTTTATTTCTGCATCAATTCCAAATGATTGACGTAACAAAAGGCTTAATTGATCTCGCGCTTTAATAAAGCCATCAACACCACCTTGTAATAGTTGGAAAGCCATTAAATCATGATTAAGTTCGTCTTTAAAACTTTGCTCATTTTGCGTAGGTCTAACAACTGCTTCTGCCTGTTTTGCTTGAGTTGCATCAAGCGCTGCATTTACGGTACGCATATCTTGTTCAAGTTGGGTCAGTAGTCCAGGAGAGATCGTAAGCAAATCACATCCTGCAAGACCCAGTACTTGGTCGATGCTACGGAAACTCGCACCCATGACTTGAGTTGGAATATTTTGCTGTTTGTAGTAAGTGTAGATTTTCTTAACTGAAACTACGCCCGGATCTTTTTCAATTGGGTAAGCATCTACACCTTCAGCTTTTTTGTACCAGTCTAAAATACGACCTACAAATGGAGAAATTAAAGTAACTTTTGCATCTGCACAAGCTTGCGCTTGGTGTAAACCGAAAAGCAGAGTGAGGTTACAAGCAATCCCTTCAGCTTCAAGCACTTTAGCAGCTTGAATACCCTCCCAAGTTGACGCGATTTTAATTAAAATACGTGACTGATCAATACCATAACCTTTGTAAAGTTCACATAATTCATGCGCTTTTTGAATGGTTGCTTCAGTGTCATATGAAAGAGCAGCATCTACTTCTGTCGAAACACGGCCTTCAATCAATTTTAAAATTTCTACGCCAAACTTTACAGTTAAAATATCAATGGTTCTTTCAATGAGCTCATCGCTTTTATAGCCTTCTTCTTTGGCTTGATAATAAGCATCTTCAATGAGCTCTTTACTTTCTGGTTGTTCTGCTGCCGCGGTAATCAATGAAGGATTCGTTGTCGCATCTAATGGACGAAATTTACGAATAGCATCAAGGTCGCTACTGTCAGCAACAACGGTCGTTAATGTTTTTAATTGGTCAAGTGCTGTATGAGTCATTGATATTCAACATCTTCAGTAATAAATCTTATGTTTTATTTATAGCACAAAGTCTATTCATGCTGTCGATATATCAATTGTTATATTTCAAAGAAAAACGTTTAGGTTCTGCATCTAAATTGAAATGATTTAAGGGGCCTGTTGCATTCGCTTATTACGAATATGGTCAATGAGGAATCGTGCAGCAGCACCAAGTTCACTCTCGCGGCTCCAGACCAAGTCTACGTAGTATTCAAAGCGAGGGGTAAAATCAAATACATCCAAGGGTTGAAGCTTATTTTTTAACTCAGGGTTTTCTTTAAACATTTCCTGCGGAAGTACGCCCCAACCTAAATTGCGTAAAATCATTAAACAAGCAGAGTGGTGGTTGTCTGTACGCCAATAATGCTTTGAAAATAATAATTCAGGTTTTAGCGTCTCATCTCGACTTGCGACCACAATTTGTCTTGTACCTAAAATCTGCTCATAAGAAACATGTTCTTGATGTGCGAGAGGATGAGTTTTTGCAATTACAGGAATTAAAGCCTCACGTTTTAACTCGACAAACTGTTCTCTATTGTCTAAATGCTCACGTTCAAACATGAGTGCCAGTTGAGCAGAGCCATCTAGTAACATGTGAAGTGCATCTTCTTGAGGGGCAGACACAATATTAATTTGTAGGTCCGGGAAGCGACTTTCTAACAGACAGACATAGTCGGTCCAATTGGTATGTAATAGTTCTGATACCACAACAATTGTTAGATTAGGTTCTAGACCGGTACTTAATGCATGCGCGTGCTGTTTCCATTGATTCATTTCAATTAAAAGCTGCGCCGTTTTTTCATACAGTACTCGTGCCTCAGCAGTAGGCGTAGGTTCACGGCCTTTACGTTCAAATAAAGTCAGGTTCAAATCAATTTCTAAATTGGCAATAGACATGCTTACAGCAGAAGGAACTTTTCCAAGTTTGCGTGCTGCTGCTGAAAAGGAGCCAGTTTCAATCACGGCCTGAAACATGAGCAATTGTTCTTGATTAATATTCATCTGTCAAAAAAATTGAAAGAACCTGATTGGATTAATCAATATTATAAAAATAAAATG
>Ga0157367_1000438_pt1 | contig 20426 bp, 17 predicted proteins | sample AttbisABBM2_FD_113142 | JGI IMG/M metagenome (GOLD analysis project Ga0157367, IMG submission 113142) | Fungus gardens microbial communities from leaf cutter ant in Botucatu, State of São Paulo, Brazil - Atta bisphaerica ABBM2 | ecosystem: Host-associated > Fungi > Mycelium > Unclassified ... | reverse complement strand
TGCGCAAGAGCGAGCTGCTCGACCGGCTCGACGCGCTGCTCGGCGGGCGGGTGGCCGAGGAGCTGGTGTTCGCCGACGTGTCGACCGGCGCGCAGAACGATCTCGAACGCGCGACCGCGATGGCACGTCATATGGTCACCCACTACGGCATGAGTCCACGCATCGGTCTCGCGACTTTCGACAACAGCGCGCCGCAGATCGGGGCACCGGGAGCATGGACGCCCGGCGACGGCCGCTGCAGCGAGCACACCGCGCAGCTGATCGACGACGAGGTGCGCGCGCTGCTCGCCGACGCGCATGCGCGGGTGGCCGCGACGCTCGGCGAGCGCCGCGATGCGCTCGAACGGATTGCGCGGCGCCTGCTGCAATGCGAGGCGATCGATCACGACACGCTGATGGCCCTGATCGCGCCGCTGGCGGGCGCCATACCGCCGACGCACCGGCCCGCGGCGGACGTCCCGGCTGACGCCGCCACGGACGCCCCTGCATGATCGACATCTCGTGCAGCCCGCCTGTCAGCACGCTGTACATACGGATCTATCCGCCTGCCTGGCCGTGTCGCCGGCGACGACCGACGCAAGCTGTGGATCCGGACGGAAAATCGTGATTCCCTTGAGACGCTCGCGCCACGCGAGCAAGAACAATGCGTCGACTTGCGACAGCGAACAATGCCGATCGACGGTCACTGTCTTCGAGATACCCGCGTCCACGCACGGCTGCAGCGCCGCGAGCATCGCGACGTGGTCGGCCGGCGCAACGTCGCTTGCAGTGACGAAATAATCGGGCAGCGCGACGCCCTTGCCGTGCAATTGCCGGAACAGCCGATACGCGTGGTTCTCCGCACGGAAGACATGGACGCGATCGTCGCCGGTTCGCACGTAGCGCCGCTGCGTCCAATCGACGGCCGGCTCGATCCCGTTCGAGCAGTTGTCGCAGAATGCGAGGCTCACGCTGCCGGCCGGCGCGAACGACAGCAGATGGCTGTTGCGCAACCCGTGCCGCGCGATGGCTTCGCGCACCGCCAGCGGCAGCGGAGCACGATGCGCCGGCCCGTCGAGATAGGCGGCGGGGTCGTATGCCGGAAACGCACCGCGCTCGGCGGCGAGTGCCGCCGACGCGGCAAATGCGTGCTGGCGCATCGTCAGCGCGATCTCGCGCGCGACCGTGCGCGCGGCCGGGCTGTCGTAACGCAGCCGCAGCATCGTCAGTGCATCGCCAAGCCCCGTCACGCCAACGCCGATCCGACGCTTGCTGTGCGCTTCGCGCGCATGCGCGGCGAGCGGCCATGCGGTCAGGTCGAGCACGTTGTCGAGCATGCGGACCTGTACGCGCACCGCATCGGCGAGCGTCGCGAAATCAAAACCGGGTTCGCCGTCGATGCCGAACGGATGCCGCACGAATCGCGTCAGGTCGATCGGACCGAGCACGCAACTGCCATATGCCGGCAGCGGTTGCTCGCCGCACGGGTTCGTCGCGTCGATCCGCTCGTACTCGCGTAGCGGATTCGCGTCGTGGATCGTGTCGAGAAACAGCAGGCCGGGTTCGGCGCTGTCGCGCGCCGCATTGACGATTTCATGCCACAGCGCGCGCGCCGGAATGGTCGCGTACGCATGCCTGCCGTCCGGCATCGCGGGCGACGCGCCAACGCCCGGGCAGGGCGGTGCGTGATGCGCGAGCGTCCACGGCAGATTGTGGGCCACCGCCTCCATGAATGCATCCGTTACCCCGACCGACAGGTTGAATGTCGACCAGCGCTGCCGGCCGCGCTTCGCCGTAACGAATGCGATCAGATCCGGATGATCGCAGCGCAGCACGCCCATCTGTGCGCCTCGCCGCGGACCGGAAAACGGCAGCGTGCGGCACATGGCGTCGAAACGATCGATCGCCGCGCATACACCTTTTTCTTCCGCGCGATGCCGCTCGTACGCGCCGATGGGCGGCACCGGCGAGAAGTCGTAGCCGATGCCGCCGCCCATCATCAACGTGAGCCGGGCCTCGCCAAGCGCGCGCACGAGCGCTGCCTCTACGGCCGCCGTCGATGCATCTCCCGGTATCTCGAGCGGATGGACGAAGCAGTTGATCATCGTGCCCGGGGTATTGGCACCCGCATTTGCGAGAATGCGACCGGCGCCGATCGCGCCGCGCCGCAGGTTGCGGAAGAACGCCTGCTCGACCGGCACGCGCGATGCAGCCGATTCGGCAAGCGACAGGGCGTGCGCGACTCGCCGGAACACGGCCGCATGAGTCGTTTCGCCAGACTGGGCATAGCGGTCGGCAAATACGGTGGTACAGAGTGGCTGTTCGTCCATGGCGAGGCTCCGCGGCGGCCGATCATTCACTTTAAGAACGCGCGTGCGGTGTATCGTTGATCGAGCGCAATTCCGGCCCCCGCGCATCCGTTGACCGCCATCAACGACGCTCGGCTTGCCAGGCCGGTATGGTGGCTCAGGACAGTTCCGGGCGTTTCGGCAACCGGAGCAGCGGCCTGAACGCAGCCGCCGTCCTCCTCGAACTGCGCAGGCATCGGAACGATTTTCATCGCGGAGCCCCCTTCATGGCCGACATTGTCACAGTGACGCTGAATCCCGCCGTCGATGTCGCGACGTCGGTCGAGCGCATCGTCGATACCCGCAAGCTGCGCTGCGCATTGCCACGGCGCGATCCAGGCGGCGGCGGGATCAACGTCGCGCGCGTGATTCACCGGTTGGGCGGCGACTGCGTCGCGCTTTACGCAGCGGGCGGCCCGACGGGACACACGCTGACCGCATTGCTCGAGGCCGAGCACCTGCCCGCCATGCGAATCGGCATTGCCGGCGAGACGCGCGAGAATTTCTGCGTGCACGAAACCGCGAGCGGCCGGGAGTTCCGTTTCCTGATGCCGGGGCCATCGCTCGCCGAAGCGGAATGGCGGGACTTTGGCGCCTGCCTCGAGCGCATGGATCCCGCGCCGCGCTATCTGGTGCTGAGCGGCAGCCTTCCTGCGGGTGCACCGGCCGATCTGTACGCGAAACTGGCGCGGGCTGCATCGGAGCGCGGTGCCCGGGTCGTCGTGGATACGGCCGGGCCGGCGCTGCAAGCCGCGCTCGACGCCGGCGTGTATCTCGTCAAGCCGAGTCTTGGCGAACTGAGTGCATTGGCCGGCGCGTCGCTCGAAGAAGAGGCGGCCTGCAGATTGGCCGGCGAGCTCGTCGCGGACGGCCGTGCGGAGATCGTCGCGTTGACGCTTGGGGCGCGCGGCGCGTGGGTCGTCACGCGAGATCGCGCGCTGCGCCTGCCTGGCAGGCAGGCGGCGGTATGCAGCACGATCGGCGCCGGCGACAGCTTCGTCGGTGGAATGGTCTGGGCGCTCGCGCGCGGGATAGGGTTCGACGATGCGTGCCGCTACGCGCTCGCCGCGTCCGCGGCATCCGTGGCGAATCCGGGCACGACGCTGTGTACGCGGGATGAAGTCGAGCGGATCCATGCCGAACTGGCCGCCGGATCGGCGTGACGCCGCCGCACGCACGCAACTTTGCACCGCGGATTGATCTGACTCAACGCCCACACAGCGCGATCGTCAAGAATGAGGGACGGAATTTGCTCGGGGTGCATCGTGACCGTCCGGTCGATCGTCTTCCTGTTCTTTCTGTCGCTGGCGCGCACGCGTCGACGATCCCATCGCGGCGGCGATGGGCGGCGTCTCGGGCAACGCGGGCTTGTTCTCCACTGCCGACGATCTCGGGCGCTTCGCACGCATGCTGCTGCATGACGGCGTGCTCGACGGCGAGCGCATTCTGCGGCCCGGGAGCGTCGCCGCGCTGGAAGCGCCGGCGACACTCGATGCCGACGGCGAGGCGCGCACCGCGGGCTGGGCGCTGCAGGCGCCGCTGGTGGCCAACCGCTATCGGCTGCCGGCAGCCGGCGCGCTCGCCCATCTTGGCTATACGGGAACGGGCCTGTGGATCGATCTGGTTACGCGGCGCTTCGTCATCGTGCTGACGAGCCGCCTGTATCCGGACGCGACAGGCGACGCGCAGCCGTTGCGGGAAGCGGTGCTCGGCATCGTGTCGAGCCATGCGCCGCCGGTATCGGGCGCGCAGATTGCCGCCCGCATTCCCGTGATGAGGCCGGCCGTCGAGCGTGCCGCGCGTTTGCCGAGGTCCGACGGCCCGGTGCTGACCGGCATCGATGTGCTCGCGGCGAACGGATTCGCCGGCGTGGCCGGCAAGCGCATCGGCGTTGTCACGAATCGCAGCGGCTTCGATCGCGCGGGCCGGCGCACGATCGACCTGCTGGCGCAAGCGCCGCGGGCCCGGCTCACGGCGATCTTCGCACCGGAGCACGGTGTCGATACCGATCTCGACACGAGGTTCGGCGACACCGTCGACGTGCGCACGAACGTGGTTGTCCGCAGCCTCTATGGCGACCGGCGGCGAATCGCGCCGGCGGCATTGTCGGGCATCGACGTGCTCGTCTTCGATCTCTAGGATGCCGGCGTGCGTTTCTTCACCTATATCGCGACACTCGGCTACACACTCGAGGCGGCGTCCGCCGCGCATGTTCCGGTGATCGTGCTGGATCGCCCGAACCTGCTCGGGGCGGACACGGTCGGGGGGGCGGTATCGGACGCCGATCCCGGGTCCTTCACGAACTACTATCCGCTGCCGCTGATGCATGGGATGACGGTCGGCGAACTGGCGAAGCTGTTCAACGAACGGTTGCGGATCGGCGCCGATCTGACGGTGGTACCGATGCAGCACTACCTGCGATCGATGCGCTTTGAAGATACCGGGCTTGGCTGGGTGCCGCCGTCGCCGAACCTGCGCGATACGGCCGCGCTGTCGCTATATCCGGATGTCGGCCTTGTCGAAGGGGCGGAGATCAGTGTCGGCCGCGGCACCGCAAGGCCGTTCGGCGTCGTCGGCTCGCCCTGGATCGATGGTCGCGCGCTCGCGGACGACTTGCGGGCGATGCATGTGAATGCGACCTTTGTGCCGATCCGGTTCGTGCCGACGGAAGGTCCTTACCGCGGCGCACTGTGCGACGGCGTGCGGATCGCGCGGCTGCCGGGTACGTTGCGGCCAGGGGCGGTCGGTTTCGCGCTCGCGCTTGCGCTGCATCGGCGCTATCCGGAGCGCTTCCGAATCGACCCGATTCGGGCATCGGTCGGTTCGCGCGCGATTGCGGACATGCTGGAGGATGGGCGTTCGCTCGACGCAATCGAGCGCGTCGTCGATATGCAGAACAGTGCGTTTGCACGAGAACGGGCGGCTTATCTGCTGTATTGACGCTCGCGGGCGCCGCGATCCGATCGTGCCGCAACGCATGCGCGCATAGCCGCCAGCGTCCCCATCCAGGGTACAGAGCCGAGTCGACAGCAGCGCCCCGTCCCAATGCGTCGCGGAAACTGTTGATGCCTGTCAAATTTCCATGGGGCGCGATACATAGACTGAAGCGGGAATCCCGTGGCGATTGCGCCCGGAATCCTGAATGCCAGCCGACATTCGACACTTCCCGCGTACGTCATGCCTATCATTCCGCGCTCCGTTGATTTCGCGGTACTGAGCGTCTCCGCAGTCACGCTGGTGGCGGGCTTTGCCTTGACCGCGATCGGCATGAGCGCGCTTGCGCGTGCGATGTGGCTCTGCGGCGCGCTGTCGGTTCTGCTGGCAGTGACCACCTCCATCGCGACGGCATTGGCCAGACGTGAAGCCGGAATCGACGTCCTGGCGTGGCTTGCGATCGGCCTTGCCTTGACGCTCGGCGAATATCTCGCGGCGGCCATCATCGGGCTGATGCTGGCGAGCGGGCGGGCGCTTGAGCAGTACGCGCAACGCAGGGCGCAGCGGGAAATGACGGCGTTGCTGCGCAGGACACCGCATCACGCGGCGCGTTTCGAAAACGGTGAATGGCGCCAGGTGGCCCTGGAGCATGTGGGGCCCGGTGACAGGCTGCTCGTGCGAAGCGGCGAGTTCGTGCCGGTTGACGGTGTGTTGACCGGCGCGGCCGAACTGGACGAATCCATGCTGACCGGTGAATCGGTCGCGCTCCGTCGACTGCCCGGCGAATCCGTATGCAGCGGGGTGGTCAATGCCGGCACGCCGTTCGAGATGGTGGCCTCTGCGAGCGCCGGCGGCAGCACGTATGCCGGCATCGTCCGCATGGTGCAGTCGGCACAACGGGAACGCAGCCCGGCGGCAAGGCTGGCGGACCGCTACGCATGGGTTTTCGTGCTGATTGCGTTACTGCTGGCCGGCGGAAGCTGGTTGGCGACCGGCGATATCCGGCGCGCGCTCGCCGTGCTCGTCGTCGCGACGCCGTGTCCGCTGATCCTTGCGGTGCCGGTCGCAATCGTCTCCGGCATGTCGCGTTGTGCGAAGCGCGGGATTCTTGTCAAGGGTGGCGGCGCGTTGGAGCGTCTCGCGCAAGCGTCCATCCTCTTTTTCGACAAGACCGGAACGCTCACGGGCGGCCGAGCCCGTCTCGTCTCGATTGAAAGTAGCCCAGGCGTGACGCACGACACCGTACTGCGATTCGCGGCGTCTTTGGCGCAAGCGTCCGGGCATGTGATTTCCGAGGCATTGACCGTTGCCGCGCGTGAGCGCCATGTGAATCTGTCATCGCCATCGACAATCCAGGAGTCTCCTGGCGCCGGATTGACCGGGCAGGTGGACGGCCAGGCGGTTGCGATCGGCTCGTTCGCTTTCGTTTCGACACACGCATCGGTCGCGCCATGGAGCGAGCCGCTCCTGAGGCACGTTGGCTACGAAGGCGGATCGGTGGTGTTCGTCGGCGTCGACGGCGTCATGATCGGGGCAGTCCAACTGGCCGACCAGGTTCGGCTCGAGACGCCCAGGGCGCTGCGCCTGCTGCGGCAGGGTGGCGTCAGCCGAATCGTGATGCTGACCGGCGACCGGCGCGACATCGCGGAGACCGTCGGCGCCACGGCAGGCGTCACCGAAGTGAGGGCGGAACAGTCTCCGGCGGACAAGCTCGCGGCCATTCAAGCTGCGCAGCATGAAGGCGTGGTGATCATGGTCGGAGACGGCATCAACGACGCGCCTGCGCTGGCGGCTGCGGACGTCGGCGTGGCAATGGGCGCGCGGGGCGCAGCGGCATCGTCCGAAGCGGCCGACGTCGTGCTGCTGGTCGACCGTCTGGATCGCCTTGTGGAGGCCTTGCGAATTGCGAAGCGGTCCCGTCGGATCGCCGTCGAGAGCGTCACGGCCGGCATGGCGCTGTCGATCGTCGCAATGGGCGTGGCGGCGTTCGGATTCCTGCAGCCCATCGGCGGGGCGATACTGCAGGAAATCATCGACGTTGCGGTAATCATCAATGCGCTGCGGGCTTCGGGAACACGATCGGTATCGAGGGCGGGTGGCCTCGCCTCCATCGACGCGGAACGGATGAAGGCAGAGCATGTCCGGCTCGCTCCGGTGCTGAAGGAGATCAGAGACCTCGCCGACGAACTGCCGCGCTTGCCCGGAACGGCCGTTCGGACTGCACTCACGGACGTGAACGGCACATTGGCCCGTAGCCTGGTTCCTCACGAAAGGTCCGACGATCTCGATGTTTATCCGGGGCTCGTGCCGCTGTTGGGAGGTGAAGACCCGCTGGCGGCGATGAGCGGCTCGCATCGCGAGATATTCAGGATGACCCGTCTGCTGGAACAAATGGCAACGGACATGCCGCCTGACGGACCGGACTCGGTGGGCTTACGTGAGATTCAGCGCCTGCTGTATGGGCTGGAGGCGGTGGTTCGACTGCACTGTGCTCAGGAAGACGAAATGTTTCATGCACTCGGTGCGGAAAATTAGAAAGCGCGATCGCTGAAATCCGCGTCTAGCCGAAATTGACCGTGAATACCGTCAACACGCAGTTTCAAGCGGCAATTTCCGATGCGTAGAGTCGGTCCCGCGCGAACCGGTAGAAGAGCCAGGCTGCGAAGGCTGTCGGCAGCAGCGCGATCGACAGGAACACCGCAAAGCCGATGCCGCGGTTCCTGAGCGGAATCTCGTCGACGTTCATGCCGAGCAGGCCCACTCAGGCAGATCGGTAGTGCGATCGCCGTAACGGACGTCAGGAGCAGCATGCGCCGGTTCGCGTGCTCGCCCAGCCAAGACGCACGAATGGCTGCACGGCGGCCCGTCTGCGGCCGTGTGGCCGGCTCGTCGCGCAAACCCGGCCGGCGCCAACGAACCTTGCAGCCATCGCGAGACGTGCGATTGATGTCGATCAGCGATCGGTCGATTCGCTAGCCTAACCTCGACATATGGCGTGCCTGCATGTTGGGGCGTGGATATCAAGGAGGGTGCCATGTTCGGAGGCAAGATACTCGTGGTGTTCTATTCGCGGACGGGCACGACCCGCAGGACCGGATCCGCACTGGCCGCCATGCTGCATGCCGATATCGAGGAAATCGTCGAAACGCGCGGTCGCGCCGGGCCGTTCGGGTATCTGCGCTCGATCGTCGAGGCGGTCAATCAGAAGCCGGCAGACATCGTTGCGCCGAAGCGGGATCCGTCGGCATACGACCTTGTCGTGATCGGTTCGCCGGTGTGGGCGGGCTGCGTATCGTCGCCGGTGCGTGCCTACCTCAACGCGTATTGGCACCAGTTGCCGCGCATCGCGCTCTTTTGCAGCTTCGCGCAGCGTGGCGCGGACTCCGCGCTGGCGCAAATGCGTACGCTGGCACGCAAATCACCGATCGCGGAATGCCAGGTGACGTCGCGCGAAGCACTTCACGACAGCGCCAGTCCGGTTCTGACGACGTTTGCAGAACGGGCGACGCGCCGGTTGCAAGAAGCTATCGCAACAGCGGCAGCGCGCTGACTCGATGCGTCGACGTGCGTCTACCGCCGACCAGCCGGCACACTCAATCTGAACGCACGACGCAGCATGCGTTACCCGCGTTCGGCGAAACAGGCGGCAAATCCTGCATGCAGGAAGAGTCAGCACGCAGCCGTTCGAATCCTGAACGATCGATTGCAGTGCGCTTGAACTGGCTGATCGCATGTGCCGAAGTCACGTCGGCGACATCGTCGTCATCGAGTATCGCAATGGCGACGCCATGCCGATCTTGGCACGATCGTACCGGCAGTGGAGCTCAACCGGACCTCGAAAACCAGGTGCCGGATCGATGGCAGGCACGCGCAATTCAGTCGGCCGGGCGCCTGTTCAACTTGGCCGAAGCAGGCCGACTTCGCGCGTTGCCGTGCCGGCACACTCTTTGATCTCCCTCAAAGCCGTGGCGTCGGCGCACTTTGATGTCGAGCCGCAGCCGATCAAGATGGAGATTGTGGGCACTGGCTAATGGGCTCGCCGAGCAACCGAGTCGATCAAGCGATCGCCAGTGCATTTCGCCTGTTTCCGTGGGGTTGGGTATGTCCTCGTTGAGGCCGCGTGCCGCGATCGCCGTAATCCTCCGTGAGCACGAACGGCTGTCTGCCGTCATCGCGGGCATGCGGCGCTATGTCCATCTGCTGGCGGCTGGCAAACCCGTTCCGGGTCTCATGGTGTTCAGGGCGATGCTCTATTACATCCGAGAGTACCCCGAGCAGGTACATCATCCGAAAGAGGAGCGCTACCTGTTTGCGCCATTGCGGGATGCGTCTCCCGAATTCGACGGCGTCCTCGACGAACTGGAGACTCAGCACGCCCGAGGTGACGGGATGCTAACCAATCTCGAGCACGCGCTGACCCGATACGAATTGAAGGGGGCGCCCGCACTCGCGGCCCTGGTGGCGCTGGTGGATGAATATGCCGAGTTCTATTCGGATCACCGGTGCATGGAGGAGACGCTGATATTGCCGGCCGCCAGGCGTTTGCTGACGGAAGAGGACTGGGCGGAACTCGATCTCGCGTTCGGAGCGAATCGCGATCCGTTCGATGGCGTCAAACTCGAAGACGATCTCGGCAAGCTGTTCTCGATGATCGTCAATGCGATTCCGGAAACGGAGGATTAGCGGTTCGCGCGTGCGTTTCGCCCGAGGCTCGTCCACCGAACCGGAATGCCGGCACAGCGCGTGCAACGCGCTCAGCCTGCGTCGTCTGCAAACAGCCGGTGCTCGGGTTCGGTCTGCTCGGTATCGACGCACTGCACGCACCAGCGGCCGGCATCTGGCGTGTGATGGGCGTGCCGGTACCAGCGTGCCATGCCGCATGCACCGACACTCGGCGCCTTGGCATTGCCGGACGCGAAGTCGTCGAGGACGATGAGCGGATGGTCGGAATCGGGCAGGGCAAGCCGGATGCCGTCGCCGGCCCGGGCAAGCGTCCCCCATGACGGCATTGCCATGGCGTCGTGCCCTTCGCACGACCACTTGTGCTCGTCGAAATCAAGCCAGACGATCGCATATGCCGACGGGCCGGCATGCGCGAACGTGTCGAGATGAACGGTGATGCGCACGGCGTACTCCTGTGATGAATGGCTGGTGGCGTCCTCTGACGCGGGCATGGGTCCAGTCTAGGTTTGGCCATGGACCCAACCTTGATGCACGTCAACCGGTTAAGCGACATGACACCATTGACGCTCGCTGGATCGATGACTTCCGTCGTGATTTTCTTGTGACGCGACCTCCCGCAACGGCCCGTCGAGCCTGACAGGATTCCGACAGTATCGACGCGAGATTCACGACCTGATTGGTCACAAAATTCCACCACAGGTTGCTATGTGGTCGGAATGGCAGGCCGGCGCGCTTTGCCGGTTGTCAGTTTTGCAGCGCAATGCAGCCGTTAAGATAAGAAAACTTATCCTGACCGCAACGCGCAAATGCAAACCGGCCCGTCCGGAATTCGCGCTCCGCGACACCGTTCCGGCGCCGCTGTCATATGCGCCGCTCCCGTCGGCAGCGGTTGCTGCGCGGGCAGTCGAGAACGAGGGATCATGTCCGACATCGCTCCCGACGAAACCCGCCTCGCGGCCGAAATCGAGCGCCTGAAGGCCGACTTCCCGAAAACCCGCGCGCTGTGCCGCGAAGCCTGCGCGCTGCTGTTCTTCCGGTTCGGCATCACGCCGACCGCCAACCGGCTGTATCGAGGCGGACATCGAGCGGCTGCAAACGAACAACACGGAAGGCGATCGCGCACTGGCGCTGGCGCGCGCGGATTTCACCGCGCAACTCGACCGCTTGCGCGACGACGCAAACCGGGCCGAGGAGCGGTTGCGCGCGTCGGGGAAACGGGCGCTTCAGGAAATCGATCGCGAACGCACGGCCGCGGCGCGATTGCAGAAGGAGATCGAAGTGATGGCGGCCCGTGCCGAAAAGCGCGATGCGCAACATCGCGGCGACCTCGCCGCGTTGCAGGCGCAACTGGGCGACTCGCTGCATCGATGCGGGGTGCTTCAGGGGCAGCTCGACGGAGCGAGCGCCGCCAATGCCGCGTACGGGAACGAACTCGACACGCTGCGGCGTGAAATGGCGGCGCTTGCGGCGCCTCGCCGGGCGCCGGCACGTCCGGCGAAGGCGGCGGCTTCGGCGCAGGCCGTCAGGAAGCGGCGCGCGGCATAGCCGGGGCCCGGTGCGTCGAGCGAATGACGGAGGCCCGACTGACCCGATTCGACGATCCGACGGCGAAGCATGTTTCGCGGTTGTCGGTCGAACCTGTTGCCGGATCGAATCGATGGCGACGATCAACGCGACGGGCGCCAGCGGCCCGGGCGCCCATCATCCGTTCGGATATTCCTGCTTGATCAACGCGAGCCGCAGCATGCCGAGCCGCGTAGCCAAGATGCCGAGCAGATAGAGATCGCGTCTGCGCTGCACCGGCTGCTGTGCCGACGCGTCGTAGGCGGACGGCAGCGATACGCCCGCGGGCACGGCAGCCTGCATGCCTGCCGCATTCGACATCTGCACGGCGATCGATGCCTGGTCCTGATGCGTGACGATGCCGACTTTGCCGAGCGCCGCGGCCGCGCCGGCCTGCTTGACGATCGCAGCGGCCACGCCGTCGGGCGTCGGCACGACGTTGCCGGCGCTGGCCGGCGCGGCGGGCAGCGGGATCGACGTCACGCCGGCCGACAACCCGTACTTCGACGCGAGCACGCTGGCCACTTCCTGTTGCGCGACGATCGGCGCCGCGACTTTCCGGCGCAGCTGGAACACGGCATCGGCGATCGCCTCGTTCACGGGGCCCGGCACCGGCGCGCTGCCGGAGGCCGCCGCGCGGTTGCCGAAGCTGTACGCGACGATCGTGTCGATCTGGCCGGCGTCGACCGTCGGCGGCGTCCATGCGAAGAACGTATCGAGCAGGTAGCCGGTCTCGTCGGCGGCTACCGCGGCATCGTTCAGTTCGGCCGTCAGCTTGCCGGCCATCTGGCGCTGCAGCTCGGCATCGGTGGCGGGAACATCGGCGGCGAAGCCGGGCGTGGCGGCGCACAGGCCGGCGAGCGCGGGCACGGATGCAAGGAAATGGCGGCGATTTTTCATGTGCGTCGAATGCATGAGGACGGTTGGCACGGTCAACCTTTCGGAAAGGCCTGGGCCGTCGCGACGATCGACCGGGTGGCCATCTGCGACAGCATGTCGTGGACGAGGTAGAGGCTTCGGTTGCGCGTCCAGGGCTGGCCGGATTGCGGGTCGTAGGCGACCGGCAGCGGCACGTCGGCCGCCGCGTACGCCTTCATGCCCGCTTGCTGCGACGTCTGGATGCAGCGCTTCGCGTGGTCGCGGTGGCCGACCACGGCAACGTTGCCCATCGCGGCGGCGCCGCCCGCCCGTGACACGGCGGCGGCTGCCACGCCGGCCGTGCTGAGATACACGATCGTGCCGTCGCTGGCGATCACGGGTTCGATCGACGTCAGCACGTCTGCGCCCATGCCGTACTTCGACGCGAGGAAGCGCGCAATCTCCCATTGCGCATACACCTTCACCGGCTTGAGTGCGTAGATCCGGTGGACGGCATCGGCGAGCGCTTCGTTGACGGGCCCCGGGTCAGGCAGCGCGGCCTGGTTGCCGCCCGTGCTCGACGTGTTGCCGCTCGCCGCGTTCGGGCGATTGCCGAAGCTGTACGCGACGATCGCACCGATCTGGCCGGCCGGAATCGTCGGCAGGCTCCACGTGAAGCCGACGTCCAGCAGCGCCGGCAGCATGGCGTCGACGGTGGCCGGATCGCCGAGCTGGGCATTGAGCCTGGCGACGATCTGTGCCTGCAGTTCGGCGTCGTTCACCGGGCGGGACGAGATGTCGTCGCCGCCGCATGCGCTCAATATGGATGTCGCGGCGAGCGTCGATCCCGCCGCCAGCATGCTTCTGCGCGACAGGTTGGGTGAATGCGTTTTCATGAGATGAGAATGGAAGATCATCAGCCTGTGGATTGATGACGCGGGATCGTAGTCGGCGTCCATTAAAACCTGGTGAAATGCACCGACTGCATCTACGCGATGCTGCGCTGTTTCGTCGACGGCGAAGTCGGACCGTGAAGCCTGTATTTGAACGGCATCGGGCAGCGGTCGTGCTCAGGCAGGGCGATGGCAGTCCTGATTATTCGATCGGCAGCCGGAGCAGGTCACACGGCATGCCCTCGGCGCGCGCATGCCGGCGCGCGGGCGCGATACGGCCCCGCTGACGGAATCGGGTAAAGTGCGACTCAAAATACCGGCTGAACATTACTAGACGACCGGTCTAATCGTTGCTACCATACGCCACATCATGAATGCATCTTCAGGCGCGGAAGTCCGCCAGCACATCCTGAACATCGCGAAGCCGATCATGCTCCACAAGGGGTTTTCGGCGGTCGGTCTGAACGAGATTCTCGCCGCGGCGGGCATCCCGAAGGGCTCGTTCTACCATTACTTCGGCTCGAAGGAGGCGTTCGGGGAAGCGCTGCTCGAATCGTATTTCGACGGCTATCTCGAGCATCTCGACAATCTGCTGCTCCGCCAGGCCGGCACGGGTGCCGAGCGCCTGATGAGCTACTGGACCAACTGGCAGCTCACGCAGTGCAACGACGATCCACAGGGCAAGTGCCTCGCGGTGAAGCTCGGCGCCGAGGTGTCCGATCTGTCCGAGGCGATGCGCTCGGTCCTGCGGCGCGGCACCGCCGCGATCATCGAGCGGCTCGCGGCCGGCATCGAAGCGGGGCTGGCCGACGGTTCGATGCACGGGATCGACGATCCGCGCCAGACAGCCGCAGTGCTGTACGAGCTGTGGCTCGGCGCGACGCTGCTGGAGAAGATCCACCGCGACCGCAAGGCCATCGAAAACGCGATGGCTGCGACGCTGCGGATGCTGAACCTGCCGGCCGCCGCCGGCGAGCACGGAGCCCAGGAGTAAGCGAGGCGCGCACATGCGCGCCTTATTTTATGTCCCGATATTAGACGACTGGTCTACTTATCATGAGCCGGCGCGCTGGCCATCCGATACCGGGTGCCGGCGGCCAGGTTGCCGATTTCCTTTCCTGACCGGATCGTGCGATCGCACGCATCCTTATTGACGGAGGTTCACATGTCGCAAAGCAAGACCGAAAACCGCAGGATCGTCCTGAACGCGCGCCCGGCGGGTGCGCCCACGCCGAACGATTTCCGCGCCGAAACGGGCGCGGTGCCGGCGCCGGGGCCGGGCCAGGTGCTGCTGCGCACGGTCTGGCTGTCGCTCGACCCGTACATGCGCGGCCGGATGAGCGACGCGCCGTCCTATGCGCCGCCGGTGGAACTGGGCGACGTGATGGTCGGCGGCACGGTCAGCCGCGTCGTTGCGTCGAACCTGCCGGCGTTTCGCGAAGGCGATCTCGTCGTCGCGTCGGGCGGCTGGCAGGACTACGCGCTGTCGGACGGCAGCGACCTGATTCCGCTCGGCCGCGATTTCGCGCACCCGTCGTACGCGCTCGGCGTGCTCGGCATGCCGGGCTTCACCGCGTACACGGGCCTGCTCGAGATCGGCGAGCCGAAGGCCGGCGAGACGGTGGTCGTCGCGGCGGCGAGCGGCGCGGTCGGCGCCGTGGTCGGGCAGATCGCGAAGCTGAAGGGCTGCCGCGTGGTCGGCATCGCCGGCGGCGCGGACAAGGTTGCCTATGTGACCGGCACGCTCGGCTTCGACGCGTGCATCGACCACCGCGACCCCGGCTTCGCGAGCCAACTCGCGGCCGCGTGCCCGAACGGCATCGACGTCTATTTCGAGAACGTCGGCGGGGCGGTGTTCGACGCGGTGCTGCCGCTGCTGAACATCGGCGCGCGCGTGCCGGTGTGCGGGCTGATCGCGCATTACAACGACACCGCGCTGCCGGCCGGCCCGGACCGCCTGCCGCTGCTGACGTCGATCCTGCTGCGCAAGCGCATCCGGATGCAGGGCTTCATCATCCTCGATCACTATGCGCAGGGTTACGCCACGTTCCTGAAGGAAATGGGCGAGTGGGTCGCGCAAGGCAAGGTGAAGGCCCGCGAGGACGTCGTCGACGGCCTGTCCGGCGCGCCGGACGCGCTGATCGGGCTGCTCGCCGGCAAGAACTTCGGCAAGGTCGTCGTGCGCGTCGGTCCCGACGAACTGGCCTGAACCATCATTGGATGGCGCGCGCGGCGCGCCATCGCTCATCCCGATATCCCGATATCTCGATTCGCCCAAGGAAACATCATGTCCATCTACGTATTCGCCACCCTGATCCCGAAACCCGAGCACGTCGCGACGGTCGAGGCCGAACTGCGGCAACTGGTTGCCGCGACCCGCACCGAGTCCGGCAACCGCCGCTACGACCTGTTCCGCGAGGCGGACGGCGCGCCCGGCTTCCACGTGTTCGAGATTTACGACGACGAGCAGGCGCTGGAGGCGCATCGCGCAAGCGCGCACTATGTCGCGTATCGTGCCAAGGCCGGCGAATGGCTCGCGCAGCCGCCGGTCGTCAAGGTGCTGACGGCCGTCGACACGGCCCCGCAGTAACCCGCAGCAACCCGCCCGCGCGAGACAAGCGCGGCGTATCGCGAATCCCGGCGCGCGTCGCGCGCGCCGTTCCCCCACCAGCCAGCCCCGGAGGCTGAATGATCACACTGAACATCAACGGCGCGGACCACGCGGTGGACGCGCCCGCCGACATGCCGCTCCTCTGGGCGCTGCGCGACCTCGTCGGCCTGACCGGCACCAAGTTCGGCTGCGGCATCGCGCAGTGCGGCGCGTGCACCGTGCATCTCGACGGCGTCGCGGCGCGCTCGTGCGTGCTGCCGGTCGCGGCGGTCGCCGGCCGCAAGATCACGACGATCGAGGCGGTCGGCGCGACGCCGGCGGGCCGGAAGGTCCAGCAGGCATGGCGCGAACTGGACGTGGTGCAGTGCGGCTATTGCCAGTCGGGGCAGGTGATGGCGGCCACCGCGCTGATCGCGGCGAATCCGCACCCGAACGACGCCGACATCGACGCGGCCATGGCGGGCAACATCTGCCGCTGCGGCACCTACAACCGGGTACGCGCGGCGATCAAGCAGGCCGCGAAGGAGGCCTGACATGTCGCGCGGATTGATCCAGGCAGGCCAGGCCGGCGCGGGCGTGTCGCGCCGCAGGTTCCTCAAGTTCGGCATGTCGCTCGGCGCGGCGGCGGGCGGCGGCCTGCTGCTCGGCTTCAGCGTGCCGGCGGCGGGCGGCGATGCGCGGCGCTCGGTGATCGGCGGCGATGCCGATGAAACCCCGCGCGCCGGCGTGTTTGCGCCAAACGCGTTCGTGCAGATCGATCGCAACGGGCAGGTCACGCTCGTGATGCCGAAGGTCGAGATGGGGCAAGGCGTCTATACGTCGTTGCCGATGCTGATCGCCGAGGAGCTCGAGGTGCCGCTGTCGAACGTGACGCTCGACCATGCGCCGCCGAACGAGAAGCTGTTTGCCGATCCGCTGCTCGGCGGCCAGCTCACCGGCGGCTCGACGTCGATCCGTTACGCGTGGGAGCCGATGCGCCGCGCGGGCGCGACCGCGCGCACGCTGCTCGTCGGCGCGGCGGCGAAGCAGTGGAACGTCGATCCGGCGGCCTGCCGCGCGGAAAACGGCGAAGTGCTGCATCCGCCGAGCGGGCGCCGCGCGTCGTACGGCCAGCTCGCGGATGCCGCGGCGAAGCTGCCGGTGCCGAAGGACGTCGCGCTGAAGAAGCCGGCCGATTTCAAGCTGGTCGGCAAGCCGGTCAAGCGCCTCGATTCGCCCGAGAAAGTCGACGGCACCGCGCAGTTCGGGCTCGACGTGCGGCTGCACGGCATGCTTTACGCGGTGATCGTCAACAGCCCGGTGTTCGGCGGCACGGTCGCGAGCATCGACGATACGGCCGCGAAGCGGATCGGCGGCGTGCGCCAGGTCGTGCGCGCGGACAACGCGGTCGCGGTGGTCGGCGATCACACGTGGGCGGCCAAGCGCGGCGCGTCGGCGCTGGTCGTGAAGTGGAACGAAGGCGCGGGCGCGAAGGTGTCGACCAAGGACATCGCCGCGGATCACGCACGCGCGGCGGATAGCGCCAAGGGCGCGGTCGCGCGCAAGGACGGCGACGTCGACAAGGCGTTCGCGAATGCGAAGACGCGCGTCGATGCGGTGTACGAGCAGCCGCTGCTCGCGCACGCGACGATGGAGCCGGTCAACTGCACGGTGCACGTGCGGCCCGACGGCTGCGAGATCTGGCTCGGCACCCAGGTGCCGACGCGCGCGCTCGACGCGGTGCAGCGCATCACGGGTTTCCCGCGCGAGAAGATCGTCGTGAACAACCACCTGCTCGGCGGCGGCTTCGGCCGCCGGCTCGAAGTCGACATGGTCGAGCAGGCGGTGAAGATCGCGAAGCAGGTCAACGCGCCCGTCAAGGTGATCTGGACGCGCGAGGAAGACATCCAGCACGACATGTACCGGCCGTACTACTACGACCGGATCTCGGCCGGGCTCGACGCGAACGGCAAGCCGGTGGCGTGGCGGCACCGGATCGTCGGCTCGTCGATCCTCGCGCGCTTCGCGCCGCCGGCCGTCAAGGACGGCGTCGATCCGGACGCGGTCGAGGTGTCCGCCGAACTGCCGTACGACCTGCCGAACCAGCTCGTCGACTACGTGCGGCAGGAGCCTCGCCACGTGCCGACCGCGTTCTGGCGCGGCGTCGGGCCGACGCGCGGCACGTTCGTCGTCGAAAGCTTCATCGACGAGCTGGCCGCGCAGACCAAGACCGACCCCGTGCAGTACCGCCGTGCGCTGCTCGGCAAGACGCCGCGTGCGCGCAACGTGCTCGACGTGGCGACGAAGGCGGCCGGCTGGGGCGCGCCGCTGCCGAAGGGGCAGGGGCGCGGCGTGTCGGTGATGCATGCGTTCGGCAGCTTCTTCTCGATCGTCGTCGATGTCGCGGTGGACGGCGGCGACGTGCAGGTCAAGCGCGTCGTGTGCGCGGTCGACTGCGGGATGGTCGTCAACCCCGACACGATCGAGGCGCAGGTGCAGGGCGGCATCATCTTCGGGATCACGGGCGCGCTGTACGGCGAGATCACGATCGAGAACGGCCGCGTGATGCAGAGCAACTTCACCGACTACCGGATGCTGCGGATCGACGAAACGCCGCCGATCGACGTGCATATCGTGAAGAGCGCGGAAGCGCCGGGCGGGATCGGCGAACCGGGCACGGCCGCGACCGCGGCCGCGCTGTCGAACGCGATCTTCGCGGCGACCGGCAAGCGCCTGCGCAAGCTGCCGGTCGGCAACCAGCTCAAAACCGCCTGACATCGAGGTTACGGATGATTCGAAACATGACTCTGGCGCGCGCCGCGCAGGCGCTCGGCGCGGCCGCCGCCGTCACGCTGGCGGCCGGCACGGCCGCGCAGGCCGCCGCGCCCGATGCGGCGCTCGTCGCGCGCGGCGCGTATCTCGCGAAGGCCGGCGATTGCGTCGCGTGCCACACGGCGCCGCGCGGCACGCCGTTCGCGGGCGGCCTGAAGATGGACACGCCGATGGGCGCGATCTACACGACCAACATCACGCCCGACCCGGATACCGGCATCGGCCGCTACACGGAAGGCGACTTCGCGCGTGCGCTGCGCGCGGGCGTCGCGCAGGACGGCCACAACCTGTACCCGGCGATGCCGTATCCGTCGTACGCGAAGCTGAAGGACGACGACGTGAAGGCGTTGTACGCGTATTTCATGCATGGCGTCGAGCCGGTGAAGCAGCCGAATCGCGCGTCCGACATTCCGTGGCCGCTGAACATGCGCTGGCCGCTGAAGCTGTGGAACGCGGTGTTCCTCGATACGACGGCCTACGTGGACAAACCCGGCAAGGATGCGGCGTGGAATCGCGGCGCGTACCTCGTGCAGGGGCTCGGGCACTGCGGGTCGTGCCACACGCCGCGCGGCGTCGGCTTCCAGGAGAAGGCGCTCGACGAGGGCGGCGCGGCGTTCCTGTCCGGCGCGCCGATCGACAACTGGTTCGCGTCGAACCTGACCGGCGAGCACAACACGGGGCTCGGCCGCTGGAGCGAGGCCGACATCGCGCAGTTCCTGAAGACGGGCGCGAACCGGCATGCGACGGCGTTCGGCTCGATGGTGAGCGTGATCAACCACAGCACGCAGGCGCTCACCGACGACGACCTGACGGCGATGTCCCGCTATCTGAAGTCGCTGCCGGCGGCGGGCGGCACGGGCGCGCCGCCTTACCGCGACGATCCGAAGGCGACGCAGGCGGTGCTGCTGCGGCCGGCGAACGACCCGGGCGCGAAGGTGTACACCGCGTACTGCATGCACTGCCACGGCACGGACGGCAAGGCGTTCGCGCCGCTGCTCGCGCCGCTCGCGGGCAATCCGAACGTGCTGGAGCATGACGCGACGTCGCTGATCAACGTGACGCTGAACGGCAGCGAGACGCTGGTGATCGGCGGCGTGCCGTCCGCGTACCCGATGCCGGCGTTCGCGAACCAGCTGAACGACCGGCAGATCGCCGACGTGCTGACGTTCATGCGCGCCGGCTGGAACAACGGCGCGCCGGCCGTGCAGGCGGAGGCGGTCGCGAAGCTGCGCCGGGCGACCCAGGCGGCGCGCTGAGCGCGGCCCCGGGTCGCGCATGAAAGTCGAAAGGCGGGTATGCTGCCTGCCGACGAGGCTGCCGCGGCGCGCATCGCGCGCCGGCGGCGGCCCGGTTCACCGGTGCGCCCTCGTTCGCGAGCCGGCGCGCATTTTTGACGCAAAGCAGAGGTGTCTGGATGGCTAACGTGACTTATACGGATACGCAGCTCCTGATCGACGGCGAGTGGAGCGACGCGGCGAGCGGCAAGACGATCGACGTCGTCAACCCGGCGACCGGCAAGGTGATCGGCAAGGTGGCCCATGCGGGCATCGCCGATCTCGACCGCGCGCTGGCCGCTGCGCAGCGCGGCTTCGAGCAATGGCGCCGGGTGCCCGCGCACGAGCGCGCGGCGACGATGCGCAAGGCGGCCGCGCTGGTGCGCGAACGCGCGGACGCGATCGCGCAGCTGATGACGCAGGAGCAGGGCAAGCCGCTCGTCGAGGCGCGCGCCGAAGTGCTGTCGGCGGC
>Ga0157367_1000435_pt1 | contig 20454 bp, 21 predicted proteins | sample AttbisABBM2_FD_113142 | JGI IMG/M metagenome (GOLD analysis project Ga0157367, IMG submission 113142) | Fungus gardens microbial communities from leaf cutter ant in Botucatu, State of São Paulo, Brazil - Atta bisphaerica ABBM2 | ecosystem: Host-associated > Fungi > Mycelium > Unclassified ... | reverse complement strand
GTTGATGCGGACGGGAATTTTGTGCCGAAAAGGATCCACGTTCTGCATGAAGCTCAGCAGCAGTCCGGCATTGGTAGCGGACTGGAAGAGGGAGAGTCGGTAGTGGTCAGCGGTCTGTTCCTGATTGACTCGGAGGCCAATATTACCGGCGCGCTGGAGCGCATGCGTCACGCTGAAACGGCTGACGGCGCGCATTCTGGCCATTAAGGAGACGATGATGATTGAATGGATTATCCGGCGGTCAGTCGCCAACCGTTTCCTGGTCATGATGGGGGCGCTCTTCCTCAGCGTCTGGGGGACATGGACCATCATCAACACCCCGGTCGATGCCTTGCCCGATCTGTCTGACGTTCAGGTGATTATCAAAACCAGCTATCCCGGCCAGGCTCCGCAGATTGTTGAAAACCAGGTCACCTATCCACTCACTACCACCATGCTGTCGGTTCCCGGCGCAAAGACCGTGCGCGGTTTTTCGCAGTTTGGTGATTCGTATGTCTATGTCATTTTTGAAGACGGTACCGATTTGTACTGGGCCCGTTCGCGCGTGCTGGAGTATCTGAACCAGGTTCAGGGCAAACTCCCTGCCGGTGTGAGCTCAGAGATCGGCCCTGATGCCACGGGCGTGGGCTGGATATTTGAGTATGCGCTGGTGGATCGCAGCGGAAAACACGACCTCGCCGAGTTACGCTCGTTGCAGGACTGGTTCCTGAAATTTGAACTGAAAACGATCCCGAACGTGGCTGAAGTGGCCTCCGTCGGCGGCGTGGTGAAGCAGTATCAGATCCAGGTCAATCCGTTAAAACTGGCTCAGTACGGCATTAGTCTGCCGGAGGTTAAGCAGGCCCTTGAGTCGTCTAACCAGGAGGCAGGGGGATCGTCAGTTGAAATGGCGGAAGCGGAGTATATGGTCCGGGCCAGCGGCTATCTGCAGACGATGGACGATTTCAATAACATCGTCCTGAAAACCGGCGAGAACGGGGTACCGATTTACCTTCGTGATGTTGCCCGCGTACAAACGGGGCCGGAAATGCGGCGCGGTATTGCCGAGCTGAACGGGCAGGGTGAAGTGGCGGGCGGCGTGGTGATCCTGCGTTCGGGTAAAAACGCGCGCGAGGTCATTACGGCTGTGAAAGATAAGCTGGAGACGCTGAAGGCCAGCCTGCCGGAAGGTGTTGAGATTGTGACTACCTACGATCGCAGCCAGCTCATCGATCGGGCAATCGACAACCTGAGTTCCAAGCTGCTCGAAGAGTTTATCGTGGTGGCCATCGTCTGCGCCCTGTTCCTGTGGCACGTTCGCTCGGCGCTGGTGGCGATTATCTCTCTGCCGCTTGGCCTGTGTATTGCCTTTATCGTCATGCATTTCCAGGGACTGAACGCCAATATCATGTCGCTGGGAGGCATTGCCATTGCCGTCGGCGCGATGGTGGATGCCGCTATCGTGATGATTGAAAACGCGCACAAACGGCTGGAAGAGTGGGATCACCAGCATCCGGGAGAGCAGATTGATAACGCCACGCGCTGGAAGGTGATCACCAACGCCTCTGTCGAGGTTGGCCCCGCGCTGTTTATCAGCCTGCTGATCATCACCTTGTCCTTCATTCCTATCTTTACCCTTGAGGGGCAGGAAGGACGGCTGTTTGGTCCGCTGGCCTTCACAAAAACATACTCCATGGCGGGCGCGGCCGCGCTGGCGATCATTGTTATCCCCATCCTGATGGGATTCTGGATCCGGGGTAAAATCCCTGCAGAGACCAGTAACCCGTTGAACAGGCTACTGATTAAAGCCTATCATCCGCTACTGATTCGTGTGCTCCACTGGCCTAAAACAACCCTGCTGGCTGCGGCCTTATCCATCTTCACGGTGATCTGGCCCCTGAGCCAGGTAGGCGGCGAGTTCCTGCCAAAGATAAATGAAGGTGACCTGCTGTATATGCCGTCAACATTGCCGGGCGTCTCTCCGGCTGAAGCTGCCGCGCTGTTACAGACCACGGACAAACTCATCAAAACCGTGCCTGAAGTGGCCTCGGTGTTTGGCAAAACCGGCAAGGCCGAAACGGCAACGGATTCCGCGCCGCTCGAAATGGTGGAAACCACCATTCAGCTCAAGCCTGAGGATCAGTGGCGGCCCGGCATGACGATTGACAAGATCGTTGACGAGCTAGACAAGACCGTTCGTTTGCCTGGCCTGGCGAACCTCTGGGTTCCGCCCATTCGTAACCGGATAGACATGCTTTCGACCGGGATCAAAAGCCCCATCGGTATCAAAGTGTCAGGTACCGTTCTGTCGGATATTGACGCCACGGCGCAGAGCATTGAGGCGGTAGCCAAAACGGTGCCGGGCGTGGTGTCTGCCCTGGCTGAACGTCTGGAGGGCGGGCGCTACATTGATGTTGATATCAACCGGGAAAAAGCCTCCCGCTACGGGATGACGGTGGGTGATGTGCAGCTGTTCGTCGCTTCGGCCATCGGCGGGACGACGGTGGGTGAAACGGTGGAAGGCGTCGCCCGATACCCGATTAATATTCGCTATCCTCAGGACTACCGAAACAGCCCGAGCGCGTTGAAGCAGATGCCTGTCCTCACGCCGATGAAACAGCAGATCACGCTGGGCGATGTGGCGGATATCAACGTGGTTTCCGGCCCCACGATGCTAAAAACGGAGAATGCCCGACCTGCGAGCTGGATTTATATCGATGCCCGCGGCAGGGATATGGTGTCGGTGGTGAACGACATTAAAACGGCTATCAGTCAGAACGTAAAGCTGAGACCGGGTACCAGCGTCTCATTCTCCGGACAGTTTGAACTGCTCGAACACGCCAACAAGAAACTGAAGCTGATGGTGCCGATGACGGTGATGATCATCTTCATTCTGCTGTATCTGGCGTTCCGTCGCGTGGATGAAGCGTTGCTGATCCTGATGAGCTTGCCGTTCGCACTGGTCGGAGGAATATGGTTCCTCTACTGGCAGGGTTTTCATATGTCAGTTGCAACCGGCACCGGGTTTATCGCCCTGGCCGGGGTAGCGGCAGAATTTGGGGTGGTCATGCTGATGTATTTGCGTCATGCCATTGAAGCGCACCCGGCGTTATCCCATCGGGAAACGTTCACCGAACAGGGGCTAGATGACGCTCTTTATCATGGCGCGGTGCTGCGCGTGCGGCCAAAGGCGATGACAGTCGCGGTGATTATTGCCGGTCTGCTGCCCATTCTGTGGGGTACCGGTGCCGGGTCAGAAGTCATGAGCCGGATAGCGGCGCCCATGATTGGCGGGATGATCACGGCACCGCTGCTATCGCTGTTTATTATTCCTGCGGCGTATAAGTTAATTTGGTTGCGCAGGCATAAAAAGCGATAAAAAAACCCGCCAGCGATGGCGGGTTTTTTACGGGATGAACGCTTAGCGCGCTGTTTTAGCACGCGTCTGGCTGAGAAGCTTGCGCCAGGCACGATTATGCAGAGTAAACAGCAGCATCTTATAGAAGGCGGTGGAAAGGATACAGCTGCCGCTAAGCAGTAGCATGACGGTACTCACTAGCGCCGCGGTCAGACTGACGCCCGGAGCAGCGCTACCGCTCAGCGCGACCAGCAGATAGGCTGCCGTTAATACCAGGCTTATCACCGCCAGCGTAAGGTGTAACCGCACGGCGCGCATGCTGCCTTTGCCAATCATAAACATCGTCACGCCGTTAAGGCCAGCGAACAGAAGGGCGATCAGGACAACCCAGACGAATACGTGTCCCGCTGGCTGGTCGAGTCCGGCGAGTACGCCATACCCCAGCCACAGCTGCGGAATGGCGAAACTGACAATCACCCCGAGGGTACTGATTGCCGCGGGAATCCCCATGGTGTGTAGGCCTACAGGTTTGCCCATTTCTTCAGCCAACTGAGTCTTTAGCTGTTGCAGCTGTGTCGGGGAGGCATTGCTTATGCTGGTAGCCGCCTCGTTACAGTGTTGCAGGCGACGGGATAAATTTCTAATTATTTGAATAATCAACGTTTTGTATCTCTCATTCCTTGAGTGCCGGAATAGGGTAGGGAATAAGCTCATAGAGTGACAGAAATGTCACTCGCCAGTCATGCGATAAACAGTAGCCGGTTTTTATAATTCATTATAAAGAAGGCCTCCAACTGTTGGGCGCTTTAACTTCGGAGATACCGTTATGAAAAAGACCCTTTTATCTGTTATTGCCCTCCTGGCGGTTTCTGCATCCAGCTGGGCGGCAGAGACATACAGCAACAAACAGGCAGCACTGCCCCATGACATGATGCAAAGCAACACATCGGATTCGAGCCAGGGCATGGCGGAAATGCATAAGGAGATGATCAAAACCCGTCCATGCGGTACTAACGAAACAGCGACGTCGTTTTCCGCGATGAATGAACACGAGAAAGCGGCGATTGCACACGAGACGGCGAATAACGGCCAGTCTTCGGTCAGCCATCAGCAGCAGGCGCAACAACATCGTCGCCAGATGACAGAGAATTAATCCGCTGCTTAGCCTCTCGAGGCCGTAAACCCTCCATCGATCCTGCTGAAGTGTACCGTCTGCATGTGGTCGCGAAAATGGGCGGCACGGCAATTTGAAAACCCGCAGGTGACTTAGCGGGTTTTTTATTTCAGCCGAAAAAAGGCCTACAAATCAAAATTTAAAATATTTATACAATTAAGCTTTGATTAATAAATAAACTAACCATTAACAATTGCTTAATTGTTAATTTAAAACAAAAGCGATTTTTCTTTGCCTTTTTCTGGGAGAGGGGGTGTTTATTCTGATAATAATTAATCACTTGAGGTATTACTCTGGATTAAGATGGAAAAACCATCACTGATACTTTACTTATGTTATAAAGTGGCACATTACACCATGTAACCCATGGTGCAGTAAAATGAAATTCCGTATTATTAAAGTCAGTTGCGGGAAGTGATTGCACCACTCATATTTAAGAACGTTCTGATTGCCAGTTATTGCACTGGCTAAAATATAAAATATATCACAAGCAGCTTCTGCCAGATTGAAGCTGGTGGTTTTTTTCTTTACAAATATGTATGGAAATAAATGGATTCCAGAAACCATTTCAAAATAGATGGGGCGAACTCCGAAAAGCCAAATGAGTAGGATGACTAATATCGAGGCAATATCATGTCGAATCAAGAGACTATTGTTGGTGGCTGGACGGCTTATCATACGTTGACCGAAAAAGATTGGCAGGTATTTAAAGAAGCCATGGCGGGATTTGTTGGTGTAACGTATGAGCCGCAGGCCGTCTCAACGCAGTTAGTGGCCGGGACAAATTATCGCTTCAAGTGCCTTGCTTCAATTCCGCCTGCTTTAGTGGTGTGGGAGTCTATTGTTGAAATCTTCCAGCCTTTGCAGGGGGCTCCGCATATTGTCGGGATCACCCGAATCTGAACTTTCAATCAATACTGTGTCAATGCGTGATTTAGGAAAACATTCCAGGTTTTGACGGTCTTTTCGTAAATAAGTGCTTTTTATTAACTTGGCTTTGCTTTAATCCACTTATTGAAAGAAGTCGTGAGCTTAAAACACGATTTCCTTGGTATGAAATGACCTGATTAGCCACGGTCAATATGTTTTATATTTAACTGAGTTCTAAGAGTTCACTGCGATCTTAGTAACAGAAAGGGTATTTAATAATGCTAAATCATATTCTACAGGCCGGCACTAATCCGTCGATTAACAGTAATAACATGAAAGCGAGTGCTGATGCCTCAACCACGGCAGCTGTGATTATTCAAAACTATGTCGGCACCATTTTAACACAGGCCGATCTCTCTCTGCCTGATATATTACCCGATCTACCGGAACATCAGGCAAAGGCCAGAGACCATGCCACATCCTGGCGTGATGTCATACAGCCGCAAATGATCTCAACCAATACGGATATTGTGAGCTTCTCTAACAATTTTGATTCCTATTATGATCCTTTGGTTAAGCTGGCGGTAAAAATACAGCAAAACCCTTCGGACACAGCATCAATTAATACTTTTAAACTGGGTGTTCAGCAACTTCAGGCGTTGGTCGCTCAAAAACAAACCGCTACGCATACCGTGGTTAATTCAGTGGGGGGGTTGCAGACCACGCTTGCCGAAGATGCCCGCAATTTCGCCAGTGATTTTTCGACGGCAGAGGCGGCATTAGCCGGTAAAGACGGGCAAATTGCCGCACTGGGGAAACAAATCGACGCTATTAATTCCGCCATGAGTAAAGACTTGACTATGATTGCAGCGGGTTCAACCGCCGCAGTGGTAGGGGGATTAATGATTGCCGTGGGGGCACTGGCGGAAATTGCGACCGCAGGCGTCAGTACCGCACTGATTGTCGGTGGATTGGTGGTCGTTGGAGCCGGTGCTGGTGTTGCCATTGCCGGGGGAGTTGACTATGCCAAGCAAACCAGTGCGCTCAGCACGGCCATTACGACCAGAACAAAACTACAACAACAGTATTCTGCCACCAAAAACGTGAATACGATTGTTCAGAACCTTTCAGGCCAGGCATCCGCTGCGGTTCAGGCCGCGGGTTCTTTACTGGCAGGTTGGCAGACGCTAGAACAGGACTTTATTGTCTTCCAGTCGGCGCTGACCAGCGCGACCCCCGATTTAGGTTATTTCCTGATCGCGCAACTCAATGCGGCGAAAGCGGACTGGGATGACGTTGGCAATCATGCCCGTAAACTCCTGGATTATGGTTCTTTACCTGTCAGCAACGCTTCGGTTACCAGCGGTGGGATCCTGTTACCTAATCCAACGGCGACGTTTGCGCGGCTGGCTGCTGCATAGCGTTCATCAATCATCAATCAGGCCCGTGAGGGTCTGATTGTTTTAACAGAAAAACCGGACGCATCGTTTCACGATGATGCCAATAAAAGACCCATGTCTAAGGTTCAGAGTATGCCAGCATTAAAAGTCAGCTTTACTCAGGCATTCGCGGCTCAACAAAATGTGCGTCAACAGATGAAGCAGGTCGCACAACAATTAGAACAGCTTCCGCCCATTAACGATCCGCAGATCTCCGACCTGAATGAAAATATTGTCTCCGTCCACAATCATGCGAATTATTATCTGTCTGACATTGTGGTGAAAATGGATTCGTTGTATTCCGACGTTATCAGGTTTGGAGACGCGCTGGATTCTACGGTTGCTAACATCCGTTCTGAATTAAATGGTCCTAACGGACAGGAGTATCTCGCAAAAGCTCAGGGGCAGATTAAGCAATTATTCTCCGACAGCTCGCCGCTATCCGCCTCTCTGAATAATTTCAATGAAGTTGTTATTTCCTTTAATAATGACATTACGTCGGACTCAAGGAACTTGCTAGCCGATCAGCAAAAGGCGCAACAGTTATTAGCTGCCGATCGGGCAAGATTAGAGGCTCTTAACGCTCAGCTGAATGCGCTGAATGCTGAGCTTGAAAGTAAAAAGAGGATGGAAATTATCATCGGCATTTTTACTCTTGGGATTGGCGCCGCCATTATGGAATTAACAGGCTATGTGCAAAGCACAGAGCGGGCGATTGGCCAGGCGCAACAGGAAACGGAGAGGCTTTATCAGGAAATAGGACAGCTCGGCGCCACCAGTGATGCACTGAACGCATTGACCAAAGGAACCGCTATTTTGTGTGGCCTGACACAATCTCTTCAATATGGTTGGCAAACCGTGACGGCCGAGCTGTCGGAGGTCACCCAACAACAGGTGACTGCGGATTTTCTTATCGTCTCGGTTAATACCGTGCAGGCGAACTGGCAGGAAGTGATGCGCACCGTTGAGCAATTGCAGTAAGGCAAAAACCAATTAACGACTTTGAGGTTTTCATTATGATCATGCAAGCCATTGCAGCTGTGAAAAATGATACTGAATCATCATCAACCAATACCTTAATGACAGGTATTCAGGGCATTGGTGCTTCATCGATTGCTCAACAGACTTATGCGAGCACTGTATTATGTCAACCCAACATTCATTTAGATATTTTACCTGATCTTCCTGCACAGCAGGCTATTGCGCGCGATCAGGCGCAGGAATGGTTGTCCTCGATTAATCCGGCGGCCATTTCTTCTCTGGTGAATGTGCGTAATTTTTCGAATCAGGTGGGGGCTTATGTCGATGCACTTCTTCCGGCGGCACAAAAATATGACATGGGGGATAAAAGCCAACTTCCTTATATCCAGCAGGGCATCCAGCAGCTGCTTTTTCTTGCTCAGAAAAACGTCACTTCCACGGGGGTGTTTGTCGATAACGTCCAGGTTTATGTGAATGGGATCAACAGCAGTCAGAGCACATTTAAAGAGGCTAAAGAAACCGTGCAGACGCAAATTACCGGTGATAAAGGGGAAATATCGGCACTTCGGCAGAAGCTAAACGATCTGAATAAACAGATGGATGCAGATATTGTGCAGATTTCGGCGGGAGCGGTGAGCGACATTATAGGGATCGGCATGATTGTCATTGCGGCCACAACAATTATCGAAACCGGTGGGGCAACGCAAACGCTTCTGGCTGCAGGTATTACCCTGGTCGCGGGCGGAACGCTGGCGATGACCATAAGCTCTGCCGATATCGTCAAAGCGCAAAAAGAGTACAGCACAACGTTGACCAATCTCGTCGGGCTTGAATTGGAAGTGGCTGTTTTTGACACGGTTTATAACCAGTTGACGGCCAGTGAAAGACTTTCTCAGTCTGCCATTGATGCCGCTAAGCTGCTGGTCAACGGATGGCAGACCGTTGCTGATAGCTACCAGCAAACGCTGGCCGACCTGCAGCAGAGTTCAAAAGGGTATCTGGCACTGAGGCTGAGCGCGATGAAACGCCAGTGGCAACAGCTAGGCGAGCAGGCGGGAAGCGTGATGCAGTTAGGGCCGCTGCCTTTTAATACTGTTCCCGCAAATGAACTGAAGTCGAGTGCATGACAGGCGAAGAGCTGCCCGGCAACCGCCGGGCAGAAAAGCCTTTTAGAACAGGTATAGCGTCAGCACCGTTGGTTGAAGGTGGGTGGTACAAAACAGCGTAAGTTAATAATCAACTTAATTTAACATAATATACATTATGCGCACCAATATGGAATCAGGGAAAATCTGGCATTTTTCGGACATCGTTGGCCTGGCTTCTGAAAGCGTCTTCGCCGGCTATCTAACAACGCGTCCAGCGCATGCCGGCTTAACGGTGTTATTCTTCCCAGGTTTACTTACCGTTTTGCCCTGTTGATATAAGCCTGTAAACCCTCTGCAAGAAAATCAAACACCGTTTTACAGGCCTGGCTGTGGCGTAAATCTTCATGCATCACCAGCCAGGTGTCGAGATGAAATGCAAAGAAATCAGGCATTATCCTCTGTAACGGCGGAGAAAAATCGGCCAGATGCACCTGGCACATACCGATACCTGCTCCGGCACGTATGAGGTTTAATTGTGCAATATCGCTGTCGGTTCGCACGGTAAACAGCTCGCGGTTTAGCTGTGGGTACTGTTTAAGTGATTGTAAAATAAAGGGCGTCATATTATCGAAACCCACAAGCGTATGGGTGAATAACGCATCAATACTTTCCGGTGCTCCATGTCGTGACACATAGGCTGGCGCGGCATGCAGACCTATTTCAATCCTGCCCATCCGACGAGCAATCAGTTGCTCCTGCACCGGTGTGGTCATGCGTACAGCAATATCCGCTTCCCGGTTCAGTAAATCCTGAACGCGATTAGACAGAACCAGTTCAACGGTTATTTGCGGGTATGCCTCCTTTATTTGTGCAATCACTGGAGGCAGAACCTCAGTGCCGATGATTTCACTTGCGGCAACGCGCACCACGCCTCGTAATCCGGCTGCGCCGGAGCTGAAGCTGGCAGCCGACCGCTCAATCATCATGGCCGTATTAGCCCGTAAATTGATCCGGGACGAATGGGATGTGCGTGCATTGCGCCGCTGCACTCCGCAAAATGCCGATCGCAACAATAGCATTTCGTGGATAATCGGAGATGCGCTGAATGCTGAACAGGTTGAGACGGCGGCGTCAGAATGCAGCGTGATTGTCCATGCCGTTAACCCGCCGGGTTATCGAAACTGGGAACTAGGACATGAACCGCAGACCCCTCTTAATGAGGCCGTACATTCCACATTAGTTGGTTTGGGCTGTATTTAACATAACCTGATGTTTAGAAAGGGTTGAAAGATGTCTGATATACTTAAGCGTTTTGAAAAACGCAGCCCTAATCAAATGGAAATTGAATTAAATAAAAGTGTTAAAGAGAGAATCTTCCATGCTGTCATTTTTGAGGTGACGGCCAACGTTATTATCGCCCTGTCACTTGCCTGGCTGATGAATGTGTCTGTACTTCAGTCAGGCACGTTGTCCGTCATATCCGCACTTACCGCAACGGTCTGGAATTTTATTTTTAATAAGCTCTTTGATTCCCTGCAGAAAAAATACCAGTTTGAAAGAACATTTCTCATTCGTGCGATCCATGCGGTAGGTTTTGAAGCGGGACTCATCATAACCTTAATGCCTGTCGCGATGATTATGCTGAATCTTACAATGACTGAGGCATTTTTTGTTGAGATTGGTCTTGTACTGTTTTTCCTGCCATACACGATGCTGTTTAACTGGCTTTACGACTATCTGCGCTGGACGTTTGTTGGACGTAAACGGTCTGTTATGTAGCGAGATATCAGTCACATTGACACGCCTTTGATCATCTTCGACTCCACTCACCTCCTATACTCTTCATTTCTCTATCTCTTTTCAGGAGTCGATAATGTTTGATCATGTGAAATTCGGCGTCAGCGATTATGAAAAAAGTAAAACCTTCTTCCTCGAGGCGCTTCGCCCGCTTGGTGTAGAACTCATCGATGAAGGCACGCCGGAGTATGGTGTAGAAATGAGTTCCGGCGATGTTTCACTTTGCCTTTTCCATACAAATGACAAACCCGCGCCTCTGCATCTGGCGTTTGTGGCCAATACGCGCCAGCAGGTTGATGATTTTTACCATGCTGCACTGCGCGCCGGCGGACGTGATAACGGCGGGCCGGGGTTGAGGTCATACGGTGAAAATTACTATGCCGCGTTTGTCATCTCGCCTGATGGTCATAATATCGAGGCGGTGTGCCATGCGCCGCAGAGTCTGTAGCGTCAGATGTCATTAAATATCTGTCATGCGTCTATTTGCACGATTATGCACGAAAGTGCTTCATTAAGCCACATTAATCCCGTATGGTATGATCTTTAATCGTGCAACTTTGTGCAATAACACTGACAGAGGTATTTATGACACAACAGTTGATTCTAATTGCCGGCCCCTACCGCAGCGGAACCGACGGCGTTCAGGCGCGCATTGATGAGAATCTGGCGCGTCTCGAAAGCGCAGCATTAGCCGTTTACCAGCGTGGTCACATTCCGATCATAGGTGAATGGCTTGCTTTGCCGTTGGCAAAGGCCGCGGGCTCGAAAACCGTTGGTGATGAAATCAGCGAAGCGATGCTGTACCCCGTTGCTCACCGGCTCATAGCGAAATGCGATGCAATTTATCGTATCGCCGGTGCATCTAAAGGTGCCGATATGGACATTGAGGTCGCCAGAAAATACGGCCTCAGGGTTTATACCGCGCTTGAGGACATTCCTGAGGCTTAAGGAAAACCGACAGCCAGGCTATGCTCTCAGGCTGGCTGTCAGACAGTATCACGATCTGAGGTTAACACGACGGATACCCCCTTTTCTGATACTGCGCGGATCCAGTCCTTAGCGGTATTGTCTTCCACGACGATGGTATTCACCGATGACACATCACCAATCACAAACGAAGACGCTGTGTTGATCTTTTCCGGAGAAGCCAGAACAACAGTCTCCGCGGCTCTGCCGGAAAATGCACGTTTGATGCACGCCTCTTCGAAATCACCGGTCGTTAATCCAGCTTCAGTATGGATCCCGGTCACGCCCATAAAGAACAGGTCTGCATGAATATTTTCGATGCCTTCGATGGCCGCAGCGCCGACCGCAACGATAGAGTGTTTATACAAGCGACCGCCGATCAGAATCACCTCAATGGACGGATGATCGACAAGCCCCAGGGCAATGCTCGGGCTGTGCGTCACCACAGTGATACGAAGCTCGGGAGGGAGAAACGTAATCAGCTCCGACGTTGTCGTGCCACCATCGACGATCACCACCTGGCCTGATGAAATAAGCTTCGCGCCTTTGCGGGCCACCCTTTTTTTCGCATCCATTTTCACGGATTGCCGTTCAGCAAACGGAGCAATCGCGGAAGATGCTGGAAGCGCGCCACCGTGAACCCGCTGCAAGCGCCCTTCTGCCGCCAGCTCGCGCAGATCGCGCCGGATGGTGTCTTCAGAGACGTCAAAGAGAATGCTGAGCGCTTTTGACTGGACCTGACCTTCGGCGCCGAGCTTTTCGAGGATCAATTGTTTTCGTTGACTGGTGAGCATCATGAATTCCTGAAATTGCATGTTTTATCTTGTAAATGCACGATAATGCTGTTTATGATAATTACTCTACGTAAGGAGGAACAAACGTGCAATCAAAACGTGCAGATGTGCGCATCATTAACAGTGAAACACTGTCAGATAACTGGTACGTCCTTAAAAAACACACCTTCGACCTGCAGCGACGTGATGGCGAATGGCAGCGGCAGCAGCGGGAAGTCTATGACCGTGGCAACGGCGCGACGATTTTGCTCTACAACCGTGATAAAAAGACGGTGATCCTGACTCGCCAGTTCCGCTTCCCCGTCTTTATAAACGGCCATGAGGACAATCTAATCGAAGCCGCTGCGGGGTTGCTGGACAACATGGATCCCGAGAGCCGCATCAAAGCAGAAGCGGAAGAAGAGACCGGATTTCACGTTTCACGCGTGCAGAAAATTTTCGAAGCCTATATGAGCCCGGGCTCCGTTACGGAAAAGCTCTATTTTTACCTTGCCGAGTACCAGCCGAGAGACAGAACCGGCGCTGGCGGTGGGATCAAGGCGGAAGGAGAAGATATCGACGTGCTGGAAATGACGCTTGAAGAGGCATTACGCGGGATTGAGACGGGTAAAATCGTCGACGGGAAAACCATCATGCTGCTTTATCATGTGGCCCTTAAAGGTATTCTGTAACCTACTGGTTTAAATCCTGATTTGAAGGTGCATGAGTTGGTACGCTTGTCCATTACGCGGATGGAATGCGGGAAACCTCCTAAATTTTGCAGCCTACTATATTTAGTGAACGATTTCGAAATTCGATAAAATCATAAACATTTCCCTGAGTCATCTGCATTTACCATTCAAAAATGCCAAACGTTCACGAGGCTGCCTGCAGAGGTAGCCTGTCTTATCTGTTGACTGGATTAAAATGCGACTCGCTACAGATAACGAAGCATATTATACTTGCTCCTCCACTCGAACAGGAGGCAGCAACTCACGTGAAGGATACATATTACAACGACATAACGATCAATACGCTAATTCAGAGTGAGCTGGACGCGTTTTTTGAGGATTTCAAAGGGATCGTCTTTGCCTACGCTATTATGAACAAGAAAGATCCTTCACAGATGAGGATACTCAATAACAGTCCTGAGTGGTTTAATATCTACCTTGAAAGAAAATATCAGTTCATTGACCCTGTCATTATTCGGGCTTTGCGCTGTGTTGAAGACTTTTTCTGGGAAAGCGATGTCGTCCTGTCGGATGGTTATAACCTGACACGCATTTTCGACGAAAGCGTTCAGTATGATATATACCAGGGGCAGACTTTTCCTCTGCATGACTATCTGAATAATCTTGTTGTCTTATCCGTCATCAGTCCTAAGCATTCTGGTATTGACATAGAGAAATATCGGCCGCAATTTCTACGCTTCCTTGTTCAGTTACATCAGAAGACACTCAATCTGTATAGTCAGCATCAGCAGAAAAAGAATGTGTTCTTGTCGCCACGTGAGCGACAAATCCTCAAATGGGTCAGTGCCGGAAAAACCTATGCAGAAATTTCTGTTATTTTATCTATTGCTGAACGCACCGTTAAATTTCATATGGGCAATATAATGAAAAAACTCGGTGTGAATAATGCCAGACATGCAATAAAGCTTGGAACAGAACTCCGGTTACTGGACGACTGACCCTCAGACACTGGTTATAGATAGCGTAAATGCCCGAGCATTTCGCGAAGCCAGTGGCTGGATTTGTCTTTACTAATAATATCTTCAATAATGCGGGTGCTGGCAGGCATATAAATATAGTAAATAACCTCCCCTTTTTCAGAAACACCGCGCTGAATAACTTCAACTTTCCAGTTCGCATGCCGAAATATGGCATACATACCGCGACTGGCTACTGCGTACATTCCGTGATATTTATTCTTTATGCAATAAATATTCATTGCAAGAAACAATGCTTTACTGGCGGGCACGCCCTGCAAACTTGCAGAATCTCGTGTTTCTTTATCTAAAAATAAACGACTCACTTCACAGCAGGGAACATCGGCTGGAAAAACAATGGGATTATCGAAATAATTGTGAAAGATTTCGCTTATCATTGTCGGCTGCGTTGAGTTAATAAATCGCGCGCCGCATAACAGCTGTCCATCATACATACCCAGTAAGTATGTCGTGTTATGGGAATCAAATTGATCCTTTTCCATCCCTTCGACGCATTCCACTTTCCAGTCGAGTCGGTCCCGAAAGGTTTTTCTTCTGAGTCGGTAGAGTTCGTGCGCTAGTGCTGGGGGTAAATCATCGTAGTCGTGTAAAAAAAATTCAATGACAGAAATCATGCTCTTGTTCCTGATAATAACACCTGAAACTATCATCACCTGTCTTTTAGGACAGCTTTCATTGTGCCGCATATTCCCTATACTTAAAAAGTACCTGACCACGAAGTTCTCGCAAAACTAAGCGGTCAGGAGGTCAAAGACCTACGAAACACCAGGGATATACCCATCGATGATTATCTAATATTTAAAGTTTCGGGTACAGAGCATAAGAAGCACTTTGCCGATAAAATAATAAAAAACAATAATCATAAAGTAATTACAATAAAAACATTGCCCCTTAATCTTTTAAGGGGTAATATTTCCGATTGCTTATTTTTTCCCACCTTCCCCTTCATTTTACAGAATCTGCTGACTTCATCCGCCCAAAACCCTGGCCGGTACCGCTTTGCAGGTATCTGCCTGTGCTATTCTTGCAGAATCATGCAAAACGGAGAATTGATGATGGCCGACTGGAACCCTTCTCTTTACCTGCAATTTGGCGCAGAAAGAACGCGTCCAGCAGCCGAGTTGCTCGCCAGAATTCCTCTTGATGAAGCCGCTACTATCGCCGATTTGGGCTGTGGGCCAGGTAACAGCACGGCGCTGTTAAAGCATCGCTGGCCTTCTGCGCACATCACCGGCGTCGATAACTCCCCTGCCATGCTCGAGGAAGCACGCGCCGCCTTACCTGACTGCCACTTTGTTGAGGCCGATATCCGTCAGTACAAGCCTGGCCAGCCGCTGAGCCTGATTTATGCTAACGCGTCGCTGCAATGGGTTCCGGACCATTACGATCTCCTGCCTCATCTTGTCTCCCTGCTTAAGTTAAATGGCGTGCTGGCGATCCAGATGCCCGATAACTGGCTGGAACCCACCCATGTGGCGATGCGTGAAGTGGCGCTGGAGCAAGACTACCCGGACCGTGGCCGCGAACCTCTGCCGGGTATACATGCTTATTACGATATTCTGTCGGAGGCTGGCTGTGACGTGGATATCTGGCGGACAACCTATTATCACAAAATGAGCTCTCATCAGGCCATTATTGACTGGGTAAGCGCCACCGGCCTGCGCCCCTGGCTCCAGGAACTGAACGAGAGCGAGCAGAAACGTTTCCTGAAACGCTACCATGAACTGCTGGAAGAGCAGTATCCGCTCCAGGAAAACGGGCAGATACTGCTGGCTTTTCCTCGGTTGTTTATCGTGGCTCAACGCCAGCCCTGATCCGATTATAGGCGGGCTTCTTTGAGCAACTGCTGGATAACCTTTTCCTGCTGCGCATAATCACCCTCGCCAAAGGCGGTATAGCGCAGCTGCCCTTTGGCATCAAAGTAATAATGCGCTGGCCAGTACTGGTTGCCGAACGCATTCCAGATTTGATAGTTGTTATCCGTCACAACCCGATACGGCAACTGCCATTTCGTTACCGCCTTTTGTACCGACGAAAGCGGTTTTTCCCAGGGATATTCCGGCGTGTGAACCCCAATCACCACCAGCCCCTGCGACTGATACTTCGTGGCCCAGTCTCGCACATGCGGGAGCGTGTGCTGGCAGTTAACGCAATCCCACGTCCAGAAATCAATCAGAACAACCTTCCCTCGTAATGCTTCAGACGTGACAGGGTCACCGTTAATCCACCCTGTTCCACCGCTTAACGAAGGCAGCTGGCTGCTGGGCTCAGCGATCGCCACCGGCTGGAGCTTCACCGGCGCGGTTGGGGGGGTTGCCAGATTTAAAAGCGCGGTCTCAAGACGGTTTGCGACGCCGTTAGCCCCTTTCAGCAGCGAGGTCATCCCCGTCGCGTTCAGGACGACTGCCGCTAACATTGCAACTCCTGCCCCCTGACGGAGCTTCGCCATCAGCGCAGACTTTGCCCTTAACGGTGTCATCAGCGAGCGGCTGCCGATAACGAGCAGGCCCAGCATCAGCGCGCATCCGCTGCCATAGGCAGCGAGCAGTGTGCCCGTGGCGATGGCCGAGTGGCCCGCGATATTAATGCTGAAAATAGCGCCCAGGATGGGGCCCGCGCAGGGAGACCAGAGTAGCCCGACCGCAAGCCCGGCCAGAAAAGCCGATGCCATTCCGCGCGTTTGCCCGCTTCGGGTGTTGAGAACATTTCCCGCGCTGACGGCCGGTCCCGCGATACGCTGTGCGAAAGACGGGAAAATTAAGGCCAGCGCGGCGGTGGCCAGAATGACGAGGGCGATCCAGCGCCCAGTAATGGTTGCCGCTGTTATCCACTCGCTGGCGACGGTGACGACCATCGCCACCAGGGTGAACATCACGACCATCCCGGCGAGCAGTGCCAGAATATGTCGTCGTTGCCCCTGGAAACCGGCGAACAGGAGTGGAATAACCGGGAGCGTACATGGGCTGAGCAGGCTTATCATCCCGCCCAAAAAAGCGATTATCAGAAACATAATGACCTCACATTACATGTCCTGCGACACTGCAGTGAGGCTATTTCATCGTCCTGATGTGTTCAGGATATGTGCAAATGCGCGGTTTTTGTCTGGCTCTGTATCATCCGGGCCAGGAGATACAAAGCCGTACAATTAACGGCGCGGTAGCGTAATAGAGACATCCAGTCCGCCCCTGGTTCGGTTCGCCAGTTTGAGTTTTCCTTCCAGCTGTGCGGCCAGCTGCGCGGCAATCGCCAGGCCGAGTCCTGTCCCGCCGGTATCGCGGTTACGCGAGGTTTCAACCCGATAAAACGGCTGCAGAACCGCCTCCAGCTCGGCTTCGGGTATTCCCGGTCCGTCGTCCACAATATGAATCACCACCTCTTCGGCAGACGAATCATCAATGGCAATGACGGCACAGTCGCCGAACTTCAGGGCATTATCCAGCAGGTTAGACATCACTCTACGAAGCGCCTGCGGACGCGTGACGATCGGCAAACGGACTTCGTTTGCCTGAAACTGCACGTTTTTACCAATGTCCTGATAATCGCTGGCGATGCTGTTGACCCAGGCGTTCAATTCCAGCTTCAGCGACGTCTCTTCCAGTGATTCTGATGACCGGGCATACGCAATACCCTCCCGCACCAGACGCGACATGTTATCAAGGTCGTTTAAGAGCTTGTCCCGCAGTTCAGGCTGCTCCGTCATTTCTACACGAAGCTTCATGCGGGTAATGGGCGTCTGGAGATCGTGAGAAATAGAGGCCAGGATCTGTGCGCGCTCCCTGAGATAAGACTGAATGCGCGCCTGCATGGCGTTGAAGGCATGGGCTGCGCGCTGCAGCTCCAGCGGCCCTTTCTCCGTCATTGGCGTGCCGGCCGCCGGATCAAGTGAATCCACCGCGCGGGTAAATTGTGAAAAAGGCCGAACCACCTGCCGCACGGCGATCCAGGAGCAGGCCGCCAGGAGCAGCAGCTGAAGGATGAGCACAACGGGTAACCAGCTGGCGACGGGTGGCATGCGCGGGATGAGGTCAATGGTCAGCGGCGAGCCATCGCGTAACGTGAGATGCGCCTGGATATGTGAAATGGCGCCGGGAACGGCGGTGAAGCTGAGAGGATATTGTGCCGCGAGCGTCGCTTTTAAGGTTCGGATAGCATCCTGCGAACGCTTATCCGTCGGCGCTGCGCCGGGTTCCCCTGTGCCCAGAATATAACGATAGTTACCCCGTTCAAGCCGCGGCAGCCAGGCGGCGCGTTCGCTGGCCGGTAAGCGGTCTAAAATGGCGACGCTGGTTGCGACGTCGTTTTCCAGATTACCGAGCATCACCGTGCGGGCGCTGTGCATGCGTTCAATCATGACCAGCGTCAGGCTCAGGGCGTTAGCCAGCAGCAAACCGGGCAGCACGACGATAAGCAAACGGGCCAGCAGCGAGCGTGGCCAGAGCGTCATTCGTTAACCTCTTTGATGGTCACCGGCATCGTAAAGACGTAGCCTTCGCTGCGCACGGTTTTGATATAGGCGGGCGTGCGGGCATCTTCATTGAGACGCTGGCGAACCCGGCTAACCAGCAGGTCGACAGAACGTTCAAACAGCTCGGCGTCTCGCCCCTGCGTCAGATTGAGCAATTGGTCACGGGTCAGCACGCGCTGCGGATGGTCCAGGAAAACGCGCAGCAGACGATACTCCGCCCCGCTGAGCGCCACAATCACCCCTTCCGGGTCGATTAAGTGGCGGGCGACGGTATCGAGCTGCCATTGACCAAACATCACCAGCCGCCCTGCTTCTGTCACCTGTAGATTGGGCGGCATCGTGCGAAAACGCCGTAAAATCGCCTTAATGCGTGCCAGAAGCTCACGCGCGACAAACGGCTTCACCACGTAGTCATCCGCACCCATCTCCAGACCCAGGATCCTGTCCGTCTCCTCATTGCGGGCCGTCAGCATCAGGATGGGCAGATCTTTATGTTTGCCGCTGCGTAGCTGCCGGCATAGCGTGAGACCGTCATCGCCGGGCATCATGACGTCCAGCACCACCAGGTCGATATGCTGTTTATCCAGTACGCTGCGCATCTCTTTGCCGTTGGCCGCGCCCGTCGCGCGATAGCCAGACTTACCGAGATAATCGACAATCAGTTCACGAATATCCCTGTCGTCATCGACGACAAGGATGTGGTCAATATGTTCCACCGAACTCTCCAGACCGAAGGGTAACGTACTGAAAATAGCACATTTCACAGCTTAACCGCGTCGATAACTGCCTTGACGAAATCCTGCGGATCTTCCTGAGGCGGGTTGTGCCCTACGGTTGCGCCGAAGGTGCGGTGCTCATATTTGCCGGTAAATTTAGCCGCATAGGCCTGCGGTGCCGGATGCGGCGCGCCGTTGTTGCCGCCTTCGATGGTGATCGTTGGTACGGTGATATTCGGCAGCGTGGCCAGTTTTTGCTCATAGCGGTCGTATTTGCGCTCGCCTTTTTCCAGCCCTAAACGCCAGCGATAATTACTGAGCGTCACCGCGACGTGGTCCGGGTTATCGAGGGATTTGGCGCTGGCGTTAAAGACCGCATCGCTAAATTTCCAGTCAGGTGAGGCCTGAGACCAGATTAGACGGGCGAAGTCATGCGTGTTTTTGGCATAGCCTTCAGCACCGCGCGCGGTAGAGAAATAGAACTGATACCACCACTGCTGCTCCGCTTTTGGCGGCAACGGCTGTTTGCCAATCTGCTGGCTGCTGATGAGATACCCGCTCACTGAAACGAGTGACTTCACGCGCTCGGGCCACAGCGCCGCAACGATATCCGCCGTCCGGGCGCCCCAGTCATATCCTGCAAACACCGCCTGCCGGATATTCAGGGCATCCATCAGGTTGACGATGTCTTTCGCCATCGCCGAAGGCTGGCCGTTGCGCGGCGTTTTTGCTGAAAGGAAGCGCGTGGTGCCGTAACCGCGCAGAGACGGCACAATGACCCGGTACCCTTTTGCCGCCAGTGCGGGTGCAACCTCGGCATAGCTGTGAATATCGTACGGCCAGCCGTGCAGTAAAATAACCGGCTGACCATCTTTCGGGCCAATGTCGACATAGCCGACATTCAGATCGCCGGCATTGATTTGCTGGGGATGGTCAAATGCTGCGGCGACGTTTGTGCCGGTGACTTCGGCCTGACAGGACATCACGGTGCCAAGTGAAACGGTCAGTGCGAGGGTTGAGTAAGCAAGTTTGCTGAACATGTTGGTATCTCCGGTTGAGTACAATTCACGGGGATATAACAACACTGCAATGTATAGCGGATATGTGCGAAAGCGGGTT
>Ga0157367_1000433_pt1 | contig 20635 bp, 22 predicted proteins | sample AttbisABBM2_FD_113142 | JGI IMG/M metagenome (GOLD analysis project Ga0157367, IMG submission 113142) | Fungus gardens microbial communities from leaf cutter ant in Botucatu, State of São Paulo, Brazil - Atta bisphaerica ABBM2 | ecosystem: Host-associated > Fungi > Mycelium > Unclassified ... | reverse complement strand
CAGGAGACACGTTATGGCCACCCTCGAGACCCTCGATCTTTCCGCAGGCTTCGCCGCCGATCTGGTGCAGGCCACGGAAGCCGATGCCGTCACCGGTTACCGCCGCTTCCACCTCGGTGAATTCGCGTTCCAGCGCGACGAGTATTTCGTGAAAATCAGCTGGCCCGCGAAAGGCCAGACCCGTACGCACGCGATGCCCGCCGACGCGTTCCTGCGCGCGATGATGCGCGACGTCGCGTGGGGCTTCTTCTACGGCTGGGTGAATTTCGATCACGTATTCGGCACGCGCAATCACTACGGCAAGGTCGACGTCTATGCGGGCACGTTCAACGGCATCCTGAAGGAAGCCGGCGTCGACTATACCGAGACGTTCGAAACACCAACCATCATGGCCACCTTCAAGGCCATGCTGCACGACTGGACGAACGAAGGCTTCGATCCGTTCGCGGCGCCGGAAGAAACCGGCACGGCGTTCGGCCGCAAGCACGGCGAGAACGGCTCCGCGATCGAGCGCACGCGCATCGCCACGCGCCGCATGCCGGGCCTCGAAGGCGACTCGCCGCTGCGCGACGATCTGCCGGTCAACCGCGCGTTCCTCGACGTCGGCCAGGACGAGCCGGAAGTGCACGTGAACCCGGGCTTCGAAGGCGAGCTGCATGCGTTCAACCTGTTCAAGTACCTGTCGCGTTCGGACGTGACGTGGAATCCGTCGGTTACCTCGGTGTGCGGGCGCAGCCTGTTCTGCCCGACCACCGAGGAATTCATCCTGCCGGTATTCCACGGCAACGACCGCGTCGAGTGGTTCCTGCAACTGTCCGACGAAATCGTGTGGGACATCGGCGACAAGAACACCGGTGCGCCGCGCGCGCGCGTCACGATGCGGGCCGGCGACATCTGCGCGATGCCCGCCGACATCCGGCATCAGGGCTACTCGACGAAGCGTTCGATGCTGCTGGTCTGGGAAAACGCGACGCCGGACCTTCCGCAGCGATACGAACGCGGCGAGCTGGCGCCGTATCCGATCGAATTCTGAGCCGCGCCGGCTCGCACAAGCACACCATCGAGGACGATTCATGCAAACCCAACTCTTCATCGACGGCCGTTTCGTCGACGCCGTCGACCGCGGCACGATCGACGTGCTCAATCCGCACGACGGCTCGCTGATCACGAAGATCGCCGCCGCCACCGCGGCCGACGTGGACCTGGCGGTCGAAGCCGCCACCCGCGCATTTCCCAAGTGGTCGGCGATGCCGGCGGCCGAGCGCGGCCGGCTGCTGCTGCGTCTCGCCGACGCGATCGAAGCGAATGCCGAGGAACTGGCGCAACTCGAATCGCTCGACACGGGCCATCCGATCCGCGATTCGCGCGCGCTCGACGTGCCGCGCACGGCCGCATGCTTCCGCTACTTCGGCGGGATGGCCGACAAGCTGCAGGGCTCGGTGATTCCGGTGGAAACCGGCTTCCTGAACTATGTGCAGCGCGCGCCGATCGGCGTCGTCGGCCAGATCGTGCCGTGGAATTTCCCGCTGATGTTCACGAGCTGGAAGATGGGCCCGGCGCTGGCGGCAGGCAACACCGTCGTGCTCAAGCCGTCGGAAATCACGCCGCTGTCGACGCTGCGCATCGTCGAACTGATGGCCGAGGTCGGGTTCCCCGCAGGTGTCGTCAATATCGTCCCCGGCTACGGGCATACGGCCGGCCAGCGGCTCGCCGAACACCCCGGTGTCGGGAAGATCGCGTTCACCGGTTCGACGGCGACGGGCCGCCGGATCGTCGAGGCCTCGCAGGGCAACCTGAAGCGCGTGCAACTGGAGCTGGGCGGCAAGGGCGCCAACATCGTGTTCGACGATGCGAACCTCGACGCCGCCATCAACGGTGCCGCGTGGGCGATCTTCCACAACCAGGGGCAGGCGTGCATCGCGGGTTCGCGTCTCGTGCTGCATGAACGCATCGCCGACGAATTCCTCGAGCGCTTCGTGTCGCTGGCTTCGTCGATCCGCGTCGGCAACCCGCTGGACCCGGACACCGAGATGGGCCCGCTGACGTCGAAGCAGCACCTCGACCGCGTGCTGTCGTTCGTCGACGTCGCGCGCGAGCAGGGCGGCCGCGTGCTCGCGGGCGGCAGTGCGCCGCAGGATGCGGCACTCGCCAGCGGCTACTACGTACGCCCGACCGTCATCGAAGCGAAGAGCGCGGCTGACCGCGTCGCGCAGGAGGAGGTGTTCGGCCCGTTCGTCACCGTGCTGCGCTTCGGCAGCGACGAGGAAGCGCTGTCGATCGCCAACGCGACCGAATACGGGCTCGGCAGCGGCCTGTGGACCAACGATCTGTCCCGCGCGCACCGGATGGCGTCGCGGATCGACGCGGGCATGTGCTGGATCAACTGCTACAAGCGCGTCAATCCGGGCAGCCCGTTCGGCGGCATCGGCAAGTCGGGCTACGGCCGCGAGATGGGTTTCGAGGCGATGCACGACTACACGGAAGCGCGCTCGGTGTGGGTCAACGTCGACGGCAAGGTGCCGCCGCATTTCAAGCGCTGAGGCCGAGATGGAGCGCTTCGTCTATCAGGGAACGCCGTCCCGCGTCGTGTTCGAATGGGGCGCGCTCGAACGGCTGCCGGACGAGTTGTCCGCGCTCGGCGCGCAGCGGGCGCTGATTCTGTCGACGCCCGAGCAGCAGCCGCTCGCCGAACGCGTCAGGGGCGTGCTCCGCGAGCGTGCGGCCGGCGTGTGCGCGCAGGCCGTGATGCACGTGCCGGTCGAGGTGGCGCGGGCCGCGCGCCAAATGGCCGCCGAGCTGGGCGCGGACTGCTGCATCGCGATCGGCGGCGGCTCGACGATCGGGCTCGGCAAGGCGATCGCGCTCGAGTCGTCGCTGCCGATCCTCGCCGTGCCGACGACTTACGCGGGCTCGGAGATGACGCCGATCTTCGGGCTCACGGAAGGCCGGCTCAAGCGCACCGGACGCGATGCGCGCGTGCTGCCGCGCACGGTGCTGTATGACCCGTCCCTGACGTTGTCGCTGCCGCCGGGGATTTCGGCGGCGTCGGGCGTCAATGCGATGGCGCATGCGGTCGAAGCGCTCTACGCGGAAGATGCGAACCCGGTGATCAGCCTGATGGCAGAGGAGTCGATTCGTGCGCTCGGCGAGGCGTTGCCCGCGATCGTTCGCGCGCCCGACGATCGCGAGATGCGCAGCCGCGCGTTGTATGGCGCATGGCTCGCCGGCACGTGCCTCGGCGCGGTCGGCATGGCGCTGCACCACAAGCTCTGTCATACGCTCGGCGGCACCTTCAACCTGCCGCACGCGCAGACGCACGCCGCGATGCTGCCGCACACCGCGCACTACAACCATGCGGCGGCACCCGACGCGCTGCGTCGTGTCGCGCGGGCGCTGGGCGGCGCCGACGCGGCCGACGCCGGCCCGCTGCTGTTCCGGTTGAATCGGCAACTGGGCTTGTCGGCGGCGCTGGCCGACATCGGAATGCCGGAAGCGGGCCTCGACGAAGCCGCCGACCTCGCCTGCCGGAATCCCTATGCGAACCCGCGGCCGATTGAGCGTGCACCAATTCGCGCATTGCTTCAGCATGCGTGGGAAGGGCGCGAGCCGCAGTGAGCGGCCGGCTGCATCAAAGGAGACGAACGTGACGAATGATCATCGTGATAACGGCAACACCCGGCTGACCGAGCAGGTCGTCGCCAGCTTCGACGGTACGCCGAACCCGCGCTTGCGCGTGCTGATGCAGAGCCTCGTGCGGCACCTGCATGCGTTCGTCCGCGAAACGGAGCTGACCGAGGCAGAGTGGATGGCCGCGATTCGCTTCCTGACCGAAACCGGGCAGATGTGCGACGACGTCGTGCGCCAGGAATTCATCCTGCTGTCGGACACGCTCGGCGTGTCGATGCTGGTCGATGCGATCAACCATCGCTTTGCCACCGGCGCGACGGAAACGACCGTATTCGGCCCGTTCTACATCGAGGGCATGCCCGACCGTGCGTACGGCGAGAACATGGCGTTCACGCCCGGCACGCCGGTCGTCGTGCATGGCCGTGTGCTCACCACCGACGGCGTGCCGGTGCCGGACGCCGTGCTCGACGTGTGGCAGACCGCCGACAACGGCATGTATTCCGGGCAGGACAAGGCGCAGCCGCACGGCAACCTGCGCGGCCGTTACCGGACCGATGCCGAAGGCCGCTATGCGATCACGACGATCCTGCCGGTCAGCTATCCGATTCCGACCGATGGCCCGGTCGGGAAGATGCTCGATGCCACCGGCCGCCATCCGTGGCGGCCTGCGCACCTGCACTTCATGATCGATGCGCCGGGCTACCGCAAGCTCGTCACGCATCTGTTCGACGAGGACGATGCGTATCTGCAGTCGGATGCCGTGTTCGGCGTGAAGCCGTCGCTGATGGTCGCCTATCGTCCGCGTGCGGCGGGTGGTGAGCTCGCGCGCCGGGTCGGGTTGAGCGGCCCGTATCGCGAAGCCACGTATGACTTCGTGCTCGACCGGAGCTGACCCACATGGCGCGATTCTTTGCGGTGTTTGCGACGGACCAGCCCGGCATGCGCGAGGTGCGCGACCGCGTGCGGGCGACGCATCGGACCTACCTGCGTTCCGCCGCGCAGCACGGCGTGTACGTGCGGCTCGGCGGGCCGACGCTCGATCCGCAGGGCGATGCGATGAACGGCACGCTGCTCGTCGTCGAGGCGGACGACATCGATGCGGTGATGCAGTTCGTCGGCAACGATCCGTATGTGAAGGAAGGGCTGTTCTCGCGGGTCGAGGTGCGTCCGTGGGACTGGAGCCTCGGCAATCCCGAGCGGAGAGCGTGAGTCATGGGTGCCACGCAACTCTGTCGCTTCGCCGACGTGCCGGATGGTGGGGCGCGGGTCGTCGATGAGGCGTGCATCGGGCGTCCCGTCATCGTCGTGCGGCGCGGGGAGCGGGTGTGGGCTTACGTGAATCGTTGCCCGCATTTCTCGGTTCCGCTCGATTTCGTGCCGGGTAGCGTTTCCTGTTACCGATCGCAGGTGCTGATGTGCGCGCATCACAGTGCGCTGTTCCGGTTCGACGACGGCGTGTGTATCGACGGGCCGTGTTCGGGTGCCGGGCTGGAAGCCGTGGCGGTCGAGGTGGATGCGGCGGCGTGGGTGATTTGTCGCAGCGCCTGAATCGGCGGACGGGCTGATCTCAGCAGGCTGGATGAAATCGGCAGTGCGCGGGATTTCATTCGTTCCAGTGAATCAGTAAAACTAAATAAATTTCAGCATACCGGCCCGGATGAAGGCCTGATCCGGGCAGGGGAAGGTGTTGTTTCACGAAGCATCGGCCGACTGTTCGCGACGTAGCGGGCGACCGGCTCGGGCGACCGGCTCGGGCGATCGGCTCGAATTTCAAAAAAGACGGAGACGCAATGAAGCTCAGGTTTGGAGTATTCGCGATGCTGGCCATCGCGCAGGGTGCGTACGCACAGAGCAGCGTGACCATGTTCGGTCTGATCGACAGCGGCATTTCGTATGTCAGCAACGAGGGCGGCGGGAAGAACGTCAAGTTCGACGACGGCATCTTCACGCCGAACCTGTTCGGCTTCCGCGGCACGGAAGATCTCGGCGGCGGATATCACGCGACGTTCGCGCTCGTGAACCAGTTCTCGATGGCGAACGGCAGCATCGTCGGAACCGGGATCTTCGGGCGTAATGCCTACGTGGGCATCGAGAGCGACCGGTTCGGCAGCGTCAGGCTGGGGAATCAGTACGACTTCATGGTGGATTCCCTGTTTGCGAAGGGGAACGCGATTTCGATGGACCTCACGGGGCTGTACGGGTTCAGGAACGGCCCGTTCCAGCGTCTGGCGCTGCCAAACAATCCGACCGGTGCGTTCGACTGGGATCGCACGGCAGGCAGCAAGCCGGTCGCGAATTCGGTCAAATACAGTTCGCCGACGGTCGCGGGTTTTTCGGGCGGTGTGATGTATGCGTTCGGCGGCGTGGCCGGTTCCGTCGGCGCGAACAATACCGTGAGCGCCGGTTTGAACTACGAAGTCGGCGCGCTCGGTGTCGGTGCGGCCTATACGAACGAGAAGTATGGGCCGGCGCCTGGAACGCCATCGACCAGTGTGCGTAACTGGGGCGTCGGGATGCACTACGACTTCGGTGCGGTGACCGCGAAGGCGTTGCTGACCACCGTACACAACTCGTTCAACGACGCGGGCGTGTGGATGGCCGAAGCCGGTGGGGTGTGGCGCATCCGGCCGGACGTCTTTCTCGGCGCGAAGTACATGTACATGAAGGGCAACGAAGCCGTGAACGACAACCACGCGCATCAGGTCAGCGTTGCGCTTCAATACCTGTTGTCGAAGCGGACGATGGTCTATGTGTCCGCGGATTATCAACGCGCGAACAGTGGGGCGAACGCGCAGATCAATGGCGTGCTCGATCCGAACGGGGCGTCGAGTTCAGCGAGTCAGGCGGTGGCGCGGGTCGGGGTGCATACGATGTTTTGAGCGGCGCGGCGGGCGGAACTTGCGTCAAGGTGCCGCCCGCCACCGGGCTACCTCACGGCGGAGGCTGCCTCCTTCGCCTTGTCCTGCTCTGCCGCGAGTGCCGCGTCTGCCGCCTGCGCGCGCTGGATGGCCGGGCGAGCAAGAACGCGATCGAAATAGGCGCGAATGCGCGGCGTCTCGGGCACCAGCTTGAACATCGTGATCTGGTTCAGCGCCGAGCCCCACAGCACATCCGCCGCCGTGAAGCGCTCGCCCAGCAGCCAGGGCCCCTTGGCCAGTTGCGCATCGATCGCGTTGATGACGGCGTCGAAGTCGCCGTAGGGCGAGGTGGAGTAGGCCGCGGGCGGGCGATTCATCGAGCGGTCGACGATGGCCGGCTCGAAGCACGAACCATAGAAGGTCATCCAGCGCAGATACGGGCCGCGCAGCGCGTCCCCCGGTGCCGGCGACAGGCCGGCTTCCGGGTACAGTTCCGCCGCATACATGTAGACGGCGGCCTGCTCGGTCACGATCACGTCGCCGTGACGCAGCGCGGGCACCTTGCCCATCGGGTTGATGGCGAGGTATTCGGCTTCGTGATGTTTGCCGGCGGAGAGATCGAACGCGTGCAGTTCATAGTCGGCGCTCAGTTCCTCGAGCAGCATGCGCGCGCCGACCGAGCGGCTGCGCGGGGAGTGGAACAGGGTCAGGTGACGGTCTTGCTGCATTGCGGGCTCCGGTGTGCGTTCGCGACGGGTCGTCCAATATAGGGCGGCCGCGCGGCTTCGTCTTGGAAAAATCCGCTGTGGCGGTGCATCATCACGCAGTCACCTCAACGGTTCGTCACCATGGCCGACTTGCGTAACGTGACCGATACGCCCAAAGGCGTCGTCGGCCCGAAAGCCTTCAATCAGCGCTTCCGCTTGAATCGCTATTACCAGTGTGCCGAACTGGCCGGGGTGCTGGATCACCACTGGATCGTCGAATGGGATCTGCGTGACCAGCCGCCGTATGTGCAGCGCACGCTGCCGTATCCGTGCGTGAATCTGGTGTTCGACCGGCGGCAGACGGGGGTCTTCGGTGTGGTGTCGGGTGCGTTCGAGACGACGCTGGCCGGGGCCGGGCGGGTGATTGGCGTGCGGTTCCGGCCGGGGGCGTTTCGGGCGTTCTTTGGCAAGCCGGTGCATTTGTCGACGGACAAGGTGCTGCCGGTATCGACGCTGCTCGACTGCGGCGATGCGCAAGCCGAAGAGGCCGTGCTCGGCGCCGAGGATGACGCCGGGATGGTGGCGGCTGCGGAGGCGCTGCTGTTGCGGGTGCTGCCGCCGGCCGATCTGCAGGTCGAGCGCATTCATGGCATCTTGCAGATGCTGCAGCAGGACCTCGGGCTCACGCAGGTGCGCGATCTGGCCGAGCGCGCGGGGTTGAGCGAGCGCACGCTGCAGCAGCTCTTTTCCAACCATGTGGGCGTGACGCCGAAATGGGTGATTTGCCGTTATCGCCTGCATGAGGCTGCGGACAAGCTCGCCGGCGGTGAGCCGGTCGATCTCGCGGAATTGGCTCACGCGTTGGGGTATTTCGATCAGGCGCACTTCACGCGCGATTTTCGGAAGCTGGTGGGGAAGGCGCCGGCGGAGTATCGGCGGGAGGATCGGCAGGGGTGAGGTTGCGGATGATTGGTTGGGAACGGCGCCATCGGTAATTTCAAACAGGTGCGTTGGCGACCATTCCACCCTATAGTGCTCGTCGTTGATCGATCTGCAAGAAAATCAGGAGCGCATCGTGTTTCACCGGAAATCCAAGTTGGGTCGTTCGAGCTTCGTGTGCGCCATCGCCCTGACGATGATGCTGGCGTCAGTCGCGGCGTATGCACAGGCGGAGGCTGTCGACGGCACGACGCGCATCGCGCCTGCGGCCAATCCCGACACGTCACCCGCACGACCGATCGTCGGCGATGACCCGGTTGCCATTCGGGATGCCTTGAAGAAGCTGCACATCAGCCCCGCTCCGCCTTCCTTGAGCGACCGGGTTCGCGGTCTGGTCGCCGACGCTACCGACCGGTATGGCCCGAATCCCGACCTGGCGGCCGTCGGCCTGGATCGTGACGTAACGTTCGTGGTGCCGGTGCGGTACGGGCTGAGGTACCGGTCACTGCGGCACCTGTTGACGCTGGACGTCGACCTGTTCGACACGGAGCACGACGACCGGACGGGCATCCTGCTCCGGAAGGTCACGACGGGGCCGCGAGGGCGAGGGCTCGTGATTGCCCCTGAAGCGAAAGCGAAAGGGTACATCCAGCAGATCGACATCATCGAACTCGAATCCGGGAACGGCAAAAAGACCACGGTTCGTGGCCGGATGCGGATTTCGCCCGCCGTGTACGCCCAAGCGCATGGCGACTTCGCGCTCGTTTTTTCCGGGCGCCTGGTTCGGCCTTATCTGACCGAGCAAATCGAGCATGCCGATCCGAGTATCGACGAGCCGACGGACATTACGACCCGGATCTCCAGGTTGCATATGGATATCCATGGCATCTCGCTGGTGAGTCCGTCGCGCGGTGTCGTGCTGTCGAAGAAGCTGCGGTTGTCGAAGTAGGGTTTTTCCAGTGCGAGGCGCCAGACTTTGCGAACTCAGGTATGAAATCCTGTGCCGTTCGGCTCCTTGACGATCGTACCTGCTGACTCAACAAGCGGTCCCATCCGTTCAATCCAGACTTCTTCAACGGGATACCGCCCGCTTATGTTGATTGCGCCGGAGTTGGCGCTATCGCTCGAACTTCACTTGGCCATTCGATAGCGGAAATAACCGCAACCCCAAAGCAGGCAGCGTCATTTCACCGGTTGCATCGACGTTGTAGTCATACAGACCATTGCGCGCAGCGGTGAGCGGGCTCGCATTGCCGCGCTCCAACAGCGCGGGGACCAAATGCAAGGCCACCGTGAACGTCGCAGGGTCCCTGCCATTGCCACTCGAAGCAAATACGCGCAGGGGTATCGTTCCTGAGACCGTCAAGGATTCCGGCAATTGGCTGCCGCTGGCGGTGCTGACGGTAAAGTCACATCCGGGTGAAGAGCCGTACGCAAAGACTGACGAGTGTTTGCAACTGTCGACGCGGTAGACGACGACCGACGCTGTGGTGTCGGATGCATTCCTGGAGTTTGTCGTGTCAAACGTCGAGAGCGTGACGGCCGTTTGCGTAACGCCGCACGAATCAAGAACCGTCCCGTACGCGTTTGCGGAGACGCGGCTGAAGGACTGCTGGCTAGCCTGCGCATTTGTGCGAAGCGGTGCAGCCAAGAGCATGAGGGCAACCAGTGCGGCAACGGGCCGGCTCGTGGCACTCCCGAAATCGGCGTGCAGACAGGCAAAAAAAAGGACCTACCACAAGACACCCCGGTGGACCAATTTACTTGTCCGGGGCTGCATTTATCGGGCCAGGCGAGGAACAATGCCGCTCTCGGCCAATCGCCAGTCGACTAAAGTGGATACCTCCTGGTACCGTTCTAGGGATGGGTATGTCATAACGTTTCGACACGACTACGTGCGGCAAGCACCAACAGCGAAGTGTCATCAATCCGCAGTGCCCCTTCACTTCGTTGGCTCAGGACCAGCTCAGTGAATGCCGTTTCAGTATCTGCCGACAGCAGCATTCCCAGACGGAATTCTGCCCCTTCCTGCTGCGAGAGAAGCCATTGACCTAACGCGTCTGTCATCAAGAGGACGGTGCTGTTTTCATTCAGGTGCCAGACCGTTCCCGAGCTGTTGTTGAAGGACGGCGAATGAACGAACCTATTGGCTTCGGCGCGGGTTGAAAGCAGTTGGGGACGCTGGTCGAACTCGTGTGCAGCCGTATATGGGTACGACTGCACAATGCTCGAGCCTTCGAGATGAACCGCGATGCTGTCACCGACAGCGAAAATCTCAAGGTCACTCAAATGCTCTCGCCACTCGCAGCCCAGCAGCGTCGAGAAGCTGCCACGGTCGAAGGCCATTTGCTCGGACCAACTGAGACTGTCGTAGTCCCACGTACGGTCATAGTCTTGCCTTGCCGCGTCAACCCATTCCGGGTTGACGGCAGGCTGCTCGACAAATCGAGAGACGAGAAGGCGTGCCCAGGCGCGCGAATCGAACGATTGCGAAGCGCCGTCTGCTACGGCAAAGACTCCATGGTCCTCGTCGATACAAACAGCATCCTCATTTCTTTCGGGCTCGTCGATTACTTTCGGCACGGTTGCCTGAAACTCTAGAACCAGGTGCATTTGCTTACCGAAGCTGGGACGGGCGCGTACCGATGTCGAAGAAGTTCACGATTTGTTCCGCGTCGGCGTTGAACATGAAGCCACGGCTTTCGAACGAAGCCGCAATACCCTTTTCCTGCGCAACGTGTACCAGACGCTCAGGCAGCTGGCTCGACATCCGGAAAAGTAGTTTTGCGTATTGGTCCGGCAGCGCATTCTCAGATGCCGGAAACAGCGTGGGTTGCCCTCCTAGAGAACTCACGTGCAGGTTCAGCAAGAGTACGTTGCCATCCTCAGTCTGAAACTGACGCAGCGTATCAGCAAGCTCCTCGGGGTCCCCATCAGTTGATTCCCCGTCAGTGACATGGAGAACGGTCGGCGGGTAGCTTTTCGGATGCGCGTCACACCACCCAGCAAGAGTTTCGGCTGCCGCCAGAATTGCCGCTCGCATCGGGGTACCACCGTTCGCATTGGGTTCGAACCAGACCGGGAATTTCACCGATTGTTCAACCAGTCCGCCGGCACCATCATCCACCATCCTTTTTGCGCTCCTCGATTCGCAGCGGATTGGCTTCAATCAGAGAAATGGGCTGCAATGTGGCCTGAGAAAGTGTTCCCTGGAAGCCATTGGCTACCGTGTCTCCGCCATATCCGAGAACCCCAATATCGAAATAATCGCGAACGCCGTCCGATTTTCTGCAAAAGACAATAAGACTCGCAAGGGTCCGATTCAGGACATCCGCAACAAACTGAGCTTTCGTACGTTCACTTCCCGCCATCTTGTCATTCATGGAGGCGGACTGGTCAACGAGAAAGAGCAATGCGGTGGGGTCACTGCGCTGAATGGCGGCTTGGTAGGCCATGTTGTTCTCCATGTAAGGGACGGCAATTACATATTCGACAAGAATTCAATACTGGATAACGGAAAATTCAATGAATACTTGAGCCATCGCCCCGAACGCTGAGCCTGGCCCAGCGGAGTTCAGACCTTGCGTTCAAACTCCCAGAGCGCGGGTTGGGAGCGATATGCGCCTGACCGGTCCGGAGCGAACACTTCGGGCATGCGCTCACCTTGTTGCACCATCACGCCGGGCACGTTGTGTCCCTGCGCTTTCCAGATACCAGTCTCCGGACAGGCCTGTCCGGTCCGCACAGTCTGCGGACCCGTGGTGACTTCCGCTGATTTTGCAGGGTCTTCAAAGGTCCGTGCAAATTCGACGAGGTCCTTCGGATAGGCGATGTGTTCGTGCAGCGACGTGTCGTCCAGTTCGAGCAGATAAGCGAGTGCGGCCGCCTCGATAGCCCAGTAGCCGAAATAGAGACCGCGTTCCTCCGAAAGGTCGAGGTGGCTGTCATGCCAGTCGACACTGCTCATTGAGGAATACCAGTTCTCCAGGTAGGAGTCGAGGTCGGCTAGGCTTTCTTCGTCGGAGTCCCCGTACACGCTGTTGATGCAATCGCGATAAGACTCGTGGAACCAGGCATCGACGTCGGTTCGCCCTTCGAGGCTGTAGGCGAGAAGGTCCTCGTACAGCGTATCTTGAGCCCGATAGGACGGGTCTTCGAGCGCGGCAATGCGTGGCAAGAGGTCGCGCCGGTGCAGCAGATACCCGCGGTAGGAGTCGCATCAAATCCACATGACACCGTTCTGGATGAGCACGGCGCAGTTCTTTGTACAGTTCTGCATAGTGAATGAAGCCTTTGTGCCGAGGCGCATTTTTCAGGCGGTGTTTTCGAATCGGCTTAACGGATGATGGCTGTCGGTAGTCGGTACGATTTCCGACAGAAGCTTCCAATCTTGCTTCGACGTGATGCCATCCGCCGGTAAGCGATTTAAGTATCGTAATCGCCGAAATGGGATGGCGGAGAAAGCGTCTGCCTCTTATGATTTCGCTGAACGCAAAGGTTCGCTCAGAGGGGATGCCCGTTCTCGATAGGAGAGAGTTGAATGGACTAGCAGAGAAGTATTCCCTCGCGACTTCTGGCCTAAAGAGGCCATCGATGATGAATCCAAGCTTGGTCGCAGAAAATTTAATTTCTTCTGCAACGCGTTGGTGGTCAAGGTTCGGAAGGTAGTCTGATTCCAACAGACGTGACGCTACGCGTGCCACCTCAATTTCCACCTCGGCCTCGGCGTCCGAAAGCTGAATAGCTTCAGGCAACGCCCTGAGGCCACATCCGCAATGGTAGCCTGCGTGTAAAGTACGCATTGGATTCGCTGCGTAATCCATGCATATTTCGCAAGACACATGTAGAGGCGTTTGATGCTTGCCACAGAAGAGGAGGCCAGGCAGCAGGTGGTCGCGGCGCCAGAACGGCTTGCCACAACTGCCGATATCCTCTTCGAGGCATTTTGTACAACGAAGGAGACGATGTTTGGCCCAACCGGACCAAGTAGCACCCAGGCGGCGCTTTGCGTGACGGCCTTCGCCGTGAGATTCGGTACAAGGAGCGCGCCGAGGTTATGCTGAATGGCCAAGCCACTCATCGCGTTGGCGAGGTCGTCTCGGTCTCGGTGAAAAGGGCCGGTTTTGTGCGTCGAATAGCCTCCGTTCACGACGGAGTCCATCTTCTTGAGCATCGTGTCGACAAAGCTACGTGGCGACCCGGTCTCGGGGAACGGTACTGTCAACGATTTCACGAGGCTCACGTCGAATCTACCGCCTGCCTGCGCGTCTACGTAGAAACGGTGGCTGCTAGTTCCTATGAATCGCTCCACCGAATTGACTAATGAGTGTTCGCCCATGTCCGCAGGTATTGAGACAAACAGGCCGCGAGCACCTGCGGTCGGGACATCAATTGCCAAGGACTGGATGCTTCGTCCGTGCGCATCTTCCGAATCGGCGATAAAGCTTGCCGAGTCATACAGGCGCGCTTGGTACGCGAAATCTGCTGGGTTCCGCTCAAGACGGCTTTGGACGACGTTCGTGACGAGTACTTGGATGAGACGTGCTTGTGCCTCTGTCGCAAAGTTCGCGGTCCCGTCGGACTCCATCCAACCGTTGGCCAACCGTTCTGGGTCGTAGGTCAACCGGTCCATCGCGTCGTCGTACCCGCGCCAAGTCGGCGTGTAATCGAGAGCAGGGTTGTGCTTGCCTGTTCCGCGCGGAATGGCATTTAGGACCTCGACCTCATCGAAGCCACCATCTTCGACGGCCATCACACGGCCCTCCGGGCGTCGAGGCGACTCAAGCACGCGGTATGTGGCGTAAAAATGGGGGGCAAATACTTCGAGGCTTTTGCTGCGGGTACGGAAAGATGTCGACGCGGCGCGAATGCGCTCACGCTTGGAACCTTTAAAGCTGGTACCAGCAATGAATGGTCGTTCCGGTCACTTGGACGCGGTAAGTGCTCTTTCCGTACGCTAAGAGAGTCGGAATTCGTGCGCGTAGAGATGCGTTGTGACAGGTGATTCATGTACAAAGATGCCTTAATCCGCCTGAGTACAGGCGAGGGTTGACACGGCGCATCCCATCTGGCACTCTACGCGCGTGTAATGCGTAGGTGTGTGCCTTCGGGCTGCACCACAGACGGCGGCCAGGGCTGGACCCCTGACCGCCGTTTTTTTATTTCGAAGAGATTTCTGTTGGTCGACTTACTGCCGAGTTGCTCCCTGTAATTGTTGCTACCCAGAACTAGCAGTGCTAGCAACCGGCAGCAAAGTTAATTCTCAAATTTCGCATTGCGTGATATACTATCGGGTTATCCTGTCCGATAGCGTATGTCGCATTGGTTTGCGATGGTATCCGATACGGCCCTGCTAATGCAAGCGCATGTCTCCGCAACGGCGACTTTGTCACCCGCGCTGTTCACGCCGGGGGCGATAGCGAACCCAAGGTCTCTCACGAAAGGTCCGCCATCGCACCCACGAAATCACTGTCCTCTTGTCTTTTTCGATTGATATAGAGGGGCGGCGCAGCGAAAATCGACTAAACGGAGCGAAAGTGGGGCGGGGGAGCGTAGGCTCCGCTATCGAGTGCTGTAATCGATAGCATGCGCGACACTTGCTCGTACGAGCTTCTTGCGCAACAGCCGCAAGAAAAATGGTGCGACATTTGTCACATCCAATTTAGCTCATTCAACGCGAAAGACAAGGAACAATTTGTGAGCGAAGAAGACGCGCTGTGGGCAGGGCTGGCCGCTCGGGTTATCCGCGTTGCGCTCGAGCGTAAGGGCGTCAGCTATGCACAACTTGCCGATACATTGAGTTCCATCGGGGTGAAGGAAACGGAGCGCTCGCTCATCTCGCGTGTCTCGCGCGGGACTGTCAAGTTGACACTCCTGCTACAAATTATCGAAGTGACCGGCGCTCTCCCGCCGAGTCTATGGGCGAGTGTTGTTAGGACTCCTGGAGCCTGGGAAGGCCGTTCCAAAGCGGTTGTGGCGATTGAGTTGGCGCAGCGACCATGGGTCACGCTGCCGAAGTTGGCGGCGCTCCTCACGGACATCGGTGTTGACATTGATGAGGCGGCGCTGACCTCGCAACTATCCACTGGCACAATGACTCTTTCTCTCTTTCTACAGTGCATTGCCGTACTGGGAAGTTCGAGTCTCGACCGGTACATCGACTTTCCTGACCTCGCATCTGCGGTCCTCGCAACGCGAGGAGAGCGCACGACGAACTGAGTTCGCCGCTCCGCAGACTTGCCTTTCATCCATCATCAACTAGACTTCATTTGCGCGACATTTGTATCGGTTTTTCGGCCGGTTCTATCCACCAGAGGCGTTGGTCCTGGTGGCTACCGCTGGGTGACGTGTTTGGTCACAGTCGCAACGGGGCATGAAGGCCTTAACGCGAAGAAGCGACATTCCCCTCCTCGGCAACCACACATGGACGCGATGAGCCGGAAATGTTGCTGCTGATGTGGTGAATCCTAAAGGGGGCGAACGGAGCTAGGTATTTCGATGGTTGGAACCGGTGCGGGGCGCCCCACGCTTTGTCTGGGAGTGGTCGGCGACGAACGGGAGGTGTTCATGGCTATTTGGAAAATCGCCCCGGTGAGCGACGAACCAGGAGTCTCGCTAATCCAGTGGAGCATCTTGGAGATTGATGACGGAACTCGGCATTTCGTCGGCGCGGACGCGCGAGATTCCACGGGCCGTGTCAGTTCCCACGTCGTTACGTTCGACCGCCTCAACTTGCGTGGCCAGACGCAGTCCGGGCGCGTCTACCAGCTCATTGGGCAACCCGGTTGGTCGAGCAATGCGGAATATGTGTGGAAATGCTGGTGCGAGGTGAACAGCGTGGCATCGTACACCGACGTCACCCAGCAACTGCTCGTCTGGGGGAAAGATGACAACCGCATGTGAGCGAACAAAATCGGTTATCGAGACGCGTGAGTTCCTGCGGCTACTTGCGGCTGCTGACGCAGTTGCCAACTGCGTCGACGTCCGGTCGGTCGCGACGCGATTGCTCCGGCATTACCCACTCGACGTTGACCTTGACGTATCCGCTGCTGCGCTACCAGCGATATGGGCTTTTCCAAGGGCGTTGACGAAGCGTCGGAACGCTAGTCATAGCGCAAGCCTGCTCGTTATTCGGAATAAGCCGACATCCCGAAGCAGGTGACGTAACGGAGGGATTTCACTGCGAATCAGCGCTCACGGGCGTTCCATTTGCGTCGGCTTCGGCTAATCGCTGGTGGCATAGACAAGCTGATTGTGGGGTGCCGAGTCGCTTTCCAAAACTTCCCTCAAATCGGAGCGTTCCCTCGGTACGAATCTGTACTTGCCTCTATAGACAGCTTCACTTAAACCCACGACCATCCTCTTTCGAGCGTTTTATTTTTGAACCACCGTTCTGGCCCTTGCGATGCGAGGTCTCGAATGAAATACCCTTCGTATGAAGCACGGATGGCCCGCGAACAGGCGACGAAAACGCTGGAGCGCATCTGCGCGAGACTGGATGCCTGCGCAACGGTCGAGCTAGACCAGCCCGCCCTTCCGGACCTGGACGCGCCTGGGCAGACTACTGCAACACGTCTCTGGGTCGTTGGCTCCTATGCGCGGGGTGCGCTGACGTGCGGTGACATCGACCTCGTCATGGAGGTCGACAAACCATTGGTCTCCGTGAGTCAGTTGAACCGCATGCTGCTTGGCAGCCCGCGGCGTGTGAGCCTGTACACCGGTAATCCCGACAAGAACAGCTCGAATGGCGCGTTCCAGGAAGCCGTATTGGTCTGGGAATCCGGGAAAGATTGGCGAGCAGCGTTGGACGGCATTCAGCCGGACGAATCAGTCTCGCGGTTCGACCGGCCGACCGACCGCATCCCTTTTCGGCTCGAACAGATTGAGGGCGACCTGGATTGGGCCGAAGCGATGCTGGAACTGCACGAGCGGAATGTGCTGACTTGGCGTTTTGTTCCGCTTGATGAAGTATCGGACCTCATCGGGGACGAGCCACAATCGGAAGACGAGCAAGAGTTCTTCCGCCTCGCTCAAGCCAATCGCGCTGGCGCTGACGCGAAGAAACTCCTTCCCTATGTGCTGGCGTTCGTGCGCAAATTCGGGCCAGCTGGCCGACCCTGGTCAATGGATGCCGGGACCCAACTCAAGTATGGCGGCACGCGTTTTTTCCTGGCGGTGCCGCCGGCACCCGATGAGTTGATGGACCTGAGTTGTAGCCAACTCGTGGTGATGGCCCATTTGAACACGCGTGGCCCCAACGGGTTCTGGGTCATCGAGCGTGGGCCAAGCCACTCGTATATGACTGCATTCGAGGGATGTGAAGCGTGGGTCATCGCTGATGCTAACGGTGCACCTGCCGTTATCCGCGCCACGTCAGGTCTTGACGCTGCGCGACCCGTGGCTTCCCTTGATATATTTCTCTCCCAGGCTGACGCAGAGCAATTCGTCGAGGACTGGAACGAGGATGTTCCGCCCGAGCCGGGCGAAGCGCGCGACGTGAAGTTCATCCGGGGCACGACGTGGCTAGACGTACTGACCCGCTGCGACCTGCTGGCGGGCGGGCTTCCTGAGACTGTGTTCTCCACTGGCGGCTGGAATCGGGCATGCAAGGCTGGCTTTGAACCGGACAGCCTGACCCGCTGTACGGCGGCGGAACTGGCTGCAGCGTTACGACGGTCTGCCGAAACCGGCTGAGCGAGCCCCGCAAGGTATGCGAACGAGTTGCGCGAGGTGGACCAGCTCCTCGCGGCGGTCGCAGAGAGCACGCGCCGTGCGGCTGCGGTGCTAAAGGAGCGGGTGGATGCAGCCCTGTGGAACGTCCTGACCGAGGAAACAGGTCTCAAGGCCGGAGACGTGTTTGAGCAAACTTACGAACGAACCGGCTATGTCGCGTGCGTGCATCTGGACGAAATCGCGCTACTGGAGCCCGACAAGAAGATTAGAGGCATCAGGGAAGTAACTGCGCTGATGCTCCACGGGCAGCGCGTGAATGCGAAGGGACAGTTTCTGAAACGAACCGAGGCCGTTTTTATCGACAATTTCGACGCAATCGCACACTTGCCGTGCGTCACACGGCCCGCCGAAGCTACGTTTAGCCGCCATCGCAGTGGACGACTGCCGATACCACCTCCTTCGGCAGGGCCTTGACGAAGGAGTGAATCGCCTGAGCCTGCTCCGCGGTGAACGCGTGGACGAGCCTGCCTCGCGACTTTGCCAGCGGCGACAGCGTCGCGATGCGGCATCGCCGGCGCGAGCTGAACGCGTGCGCCGGCAGCCTGAAGGCAGTGGCATCGTCATCGAGGACGGTCCGCCGCTTCGCTACTGAGCCACTGCGCTGCCGTTATCAAAAATGAATCAATTTCCTGAGGTCAGCGCGAAGCCACAAGCCTCCTCGGATTTCAGGCGGGCACGGCTTGCTGGTTTGGCACCGTCATTCCGCACCCGCTGGATGGTGCACGCGACCCTGTAGGCCTTGCGGCAACACCGACCGAGCGGTCCGCGACGAGCGTCGATGAATTTTGCAAGCCTCCCGTCAGCCTCCGTGTATCAGCAGCGGAACGTTTTCGCGCGCCTTTGCGAGGTTCCCCACATTCAACTTTCCCGTGAGCTTGGTGGCACAAGCGGTCGAGTAGGTCGGCACGCTCTTCGCTCCCCTGCAAGAGCGCAACTTCACTGGCATCACTCGGTAAGGCATGGTCGCAGGTTCAATTAGTCGGGCCCCTTTGGGGCCCGACGCGGGTCCAGTTTACTGACGGCAGAGCCTCACTTAAGGAAGGGGTCTTGAATATGAACACGCATCTCCTGCTGTGTCTCCTTGTCGCCGTGAGCACGAGCGGCGGTACCACGACGGCCGCGCCGCCGGCAAGGTTCCGCCGACCCGCAGGCCCTGTCAAGGTCAACTGATTCGGTCCGGGGCATCATGTGCTCGCTGCCCACCACAGCCATGCCACGCATCAACATGGCTCAGGTGCGCATGGAGGTGCTGCCCAGCGTGGCAATCACCTTCGCGGATGAGGCCTTTCTGGCGGGCCGCGTAGGCAAGCTGGCTTGATTGTGGGACACACGTCACGCGAGATTGCGAATACTGCCGGCGTATCCGAAGCCACCGTGCGCGGCACGGTTGCTTCGCTGATGCGCAAGATTTCCTGCACTCGCAAGTCGGCGCGGGTACGCTTGGCGTCGCTGCTGCTGTAGCCGGCTCTAGCAACCGGGCCCAAAGAAGGCGAAGGGAGAAGGGTATGGATGACTTCAGCAGCCTGTTACTCACGCTGTATCGCAGCGCGCGCGAAGTCCCGCTCGATGAGTTTCAGGAGCACGCCCTCGCAATGCTCAAGGCGCTGTTGCCTTTCGATGCCGCGCGATGGGGTTCAGGAATCCGCGACGCGCAGGGCGTGGTATTTCATGCGCCGTATCTTTACAACGACGCGCCCGAGAGTCTGACAGACTATGCACCGGTTCGCGACCAGGACAAGGTCGCGTTTTACTGCATGGCCCATCCTGGTGTGACAGTCAATTGTTATTTGCCGGAAAGTTCGCGGCACTCGAAGGAATTGGAGGCCTACGCGATTCGCTATGGCCACGAGCATGGGCTTATCACCGGCTTCCACAATCCGCAAACCGGCGTACTGGCCTCAGTTTCACTGTATCGCGCCTCGGAGAACCACGGATTCTCGGAAGCCCAGCGTCAGCTGATGCAAGCGGTCTTCCCGCACCTGCAGGAGGCGCTCAAGATTAGTCAGACGCTGCAGGCGGAGCGCTATCGAGAGGCGGGCGGCAGTCGGTGGAGCGTGGCCGTGGCGGACATGGGCGGCGTGATGTGTTTTGCAGAACAGCGTTTCATCGCGGCGCTGCAATCGGAATGGGGCGGAGCATCCGAACATGTAGTGCCTCGCGAACTTTTTCGACATTTGCTTGCCGCTCCCCACCAGCCATTCGCCGGGCGAAGCATCGTCGTCAGCTCTGTTCTGACGAAGCACTTGATATTTCTGAAGGTGCGAGCGCGTGAGGACTTGGACAACTTGACGCATCGAGAGCGGGAAATCGCCGAACTCGTGGCAGCGGGTCTCACGCACAAAGAGGTGGCGAAAACGCTGAAGATATCGCCAGCGACCGTGAACAACCACTTGCGGGCCATTCACGAGCGGGTGGGCGCGCGCAACAACGCGGAACTCGCCGCGCAACTGCGGCTGGCGCGGCCCTAGCTATCGGGCAGCCACACCGAAGGCGGCGCTTCGAGATGCACGACGTGTCCGTCGTTGACGAGCTGGGTCGTGGCGTGCGGAAAGTAGCATCGCCAGATGCGCTCCGCTGCGCGGGCTTCAACCAGCACATCGTGAGTGCCGAGGATGAGCGTGACCGGCCCAGTGGGGTCTACAACAGTATCCGAACCTGTCCGCATTTTTGTGGGCGAGGCGGTTGAACAGCGCGTTATCCGCGCGCCTGCATAAATCGCTCTCCGAACAGGATAGCAAACTGGTTCATCGCTGATTTCCAGTCGAACGCAGT
>Ga0157367_1000431_pt1 | contig 20643 bp, 19 predicted proteins | sample AttbisABBM2_FD_113142 | JGI IMG/M metagenome (GOLD analysis project Ga0157367, IMG submission 113142) | Fungus gardens microbial communities from leaf cutter ant in Botucatu, State of São Paulo, Brazil - Atta bisphaerica ABBM2 | ecosystem: Host-associated > Fungi > Mycelium > Unclassified ... | reverse complement strand
GCCCTTGATGTCCCACAGCGCCTGGTCGACGCCCGCGATCGCGCTCATCGTGATCGGCCCGCCGCGGTAGAAGCCCGCGCGGTACATCACCTGCCAGTGATCCTCGATCAGCAGCGGATCCTTGCCGACCAGGTAGTCGGCGAGTTCGTGCACGGCCGCTTCGACCGTGTGCGCGCGGCCTTCGACCACCGGCTCGCCCCAGCCGACGATGCCCTCGTCGGTCTCGATCTTCAGGAACAGCCAGCGCGGCGGGACGACGAAGGTTTCGAGGCGGGTGATCTTCATGACGCGGGTCTCCAGGGGAAGGACTTTGCGGCTATCCTAGCGGATACGATCGAAAAATAGTATTAATAGCACTATTGCGCAGATAGTGGGCAGCCCGGCCTGGGGCCGGGCTGTTCGCATTTCGGGAGAACGACCATTCAACACGACCTGCATGGACAGACGGCATTCCGGCTCGCGACGGCGATCCTGCGCGGCGACTACCCTCCGGAATCGCTGCTGCCGAGGGAGCCCGAGCTGATGGAGATGTTCGGCGTGAGCCGCACGGTGCTGCGCGAGGCGCTGCGCACGCTGACCTCGAAGGGGCTCGTCGAATCGCGGCCGAAGGTCGGCACGCGGGTGCGGCCGCGCCGAGCATGGAACCTGCTCGATGCGGACCTGCTCGACTGGTACGCGCGCGTCGCGCCGCCGCTCGCGTTCGCGCTGAAGCTGCAGGAGATGCGCGAGATGGTCGAGCCGCATGCGGCCGCGCTCGCCGCGCGCGCGCACGGGCCCGACACGTTCGAAGCGATCGACGCGGCCGCGCGCGCGATGGCCGACGCGCGCAACGTCGACGAATGGGTGCGCGCCGACCTGCAGTTTCACCTGAGCGTGCTGGAGGCGGGCGGCAACGAGCTGCTGGTGCCGCTCGGCGCACTGATCGACCGCACGCTCGAGGCGCAGCTGCGGCTGAATGCGCGCCGCGCCGACGTGTACAACGCGTCGCTCGCCGAGCATCTGGCCGTGTGCGATGCGATCCGCGCGCGCGACGCGCAAGGCGCGCGCCGCGCGATGGCGGCGCTGCTCGCGGTCACCCGCGCGCGCATCGAGTCGACGTGATGGGATGACGCGGGGCGGGGCGCGCCGCGTCGAGGCCGGGAGAGCGCCGCTCAGGCGGCTGCGCAGCCGTTGGGCTTGAGAACTCGCTGCGTCGACGCCGGATTTCAGACCGGGAGAGCGCCGCTCAGGCGGCTGCGCAGCCGTTGGGCTTGAGAATGCGCTGCGTCGACGCCGGATATTTCGCGAGCAGGCTCGCCGGGCGGCGCGGCCGCGCGACCAGTTCGCCGCCGCAGTTCGGGCATTGGCCTTTCAGGACCGTATCCGTGCAGCTTGCGCAAAACGTGCACTCAAACGTGCAGATCCGCGCGTCGGCGGAATCGGGCGGCAGGTCCCTGTCGCAGCATTCGCAGCCGGGGCGAAGTTCAAGCATGTCGGTCTCCTCGATCGTGGACGGGCGCCGGACGTTGCGGGGGCGCCGGCGGCACGCTACTGTAAGCGCATCACCGCGACTTGACCAATGGCCGCCGATTCGAGCGGGCCAGACAGGAGACGACCATGCTTTACCGAGGCAGCTGCCATTGCGGCGACGTGCAGTTCGAGGTGGACGGCGACTTGACGGGCGTGATGGCGTGCAATTGCTCGATCTGCCGGCGCAAGGCCGCGCTGATGTGGTTCGTGCCGCGCACGAACCTGTACCTGCTGACGCCGGAAGAGAACCTCGCGACCTACACGTTCAACAAGCACGTGATCCAGCATCGCTTCTGCAAGCGCTGCGGGATCCACACGTTCGGCGAGGGCACCGATCCGAAGGGCAACCGGATGGCGGCGATCAACGTGCGCTGCCTCGACGACGTCGACGTCGACACCTTGCCGGTCACGCATTACGACGGCCGCTCGCACTGAGCGGCGCGCTCACGACGCCTGCGCGCGCCCCTGCGGCGGCGCGGGCGCCTCGGCCTGCGGGCCGCTCGCGGCCGGCCGCTCGATCAGCGGCGCGAGCGCCGGCGCCATCGATTTCAGCAACTGCACCGCCATCGCGCTCGTGAAGTCGTAGCGCGCCGCGTACGGCTCGTGCGCGGTCGCCGTCAGCACGCCGAAGAAGCGGTCGCCGAGCATGAACACGAACGTGCCGCTGCGGTTCACCTTGCGCGACTCGATCAGCCGCGCGCCGCGCGCATAGACGTTGAAGCGCTGGTCGCCGGTGCCGGTCTTGCCGATCACCTCGAGCGTCTTGCCGCTCGGCAGCGTCATGCCGCCCGCGAGGCGCCGCGCGGTGCCGCTCTGCACGACGTCGCGCAGCAGTTCGTGCACGACGTCGACGATTTCAGGCGACAGCGTCGGCTGCGGCTGCGCCGCCGCGCGCACGAAATGCGTCTCGTACGGCGTGCCCTTCGCGAAGTCGAGCCGCGAGATCGTCTCGGTCGGCGCCTTCGCGCCGCCGTTCGCGATCAGCCCGATCAGCTTCGCGAGCGCGTCCGGCTGGTCGCCCGACGCGCCGATCGCCGCCGCGTACGACGGCGTGACTTCGGCGAACGGATAGCCGAGCTCGCGCCACGACTTGCTGATCGCCGCGTACGCGCGCACCTCGACCATGCGGCGGATGCGCCGGTCCTGCGTGCCGTGGTAGCGCGTCTTGTACAGCCACGAGTACGTGTAGAAGCGCGCGTCGCGGCTGTCGCGCTGCACGTCGGCGAGCTTCGCGTCCGGATGCGCGCGCAGGTAGTTGAGCGTCCACAGCGCGAGCGGATGCACGCTCGCGATATAGCCGCGGTCGTTCAGGTTGAAGCGGTCGATCGCGTATTTCGCGTAGAGCGCGGCGAGATCTTCGTCGTCGATCGTCGCGGCCGGCGTGCCCTTCAGCTGCGCGCGCATCTGCGCGCTGAACCACGCGAGCGATTCGTTCGGCGCGACGCTGCGCAGCACGGTCGCGAGCTTCGGCGGCGACTTGCGCACGTCCTTCAGCATCAGCGCGAGCGCGCTGTCCGCGGGCTTGCCCGCGTAGCGCGTGTAGAAGCGCTTCACGTAGACTTGGCTCTCGCCGTCGACGAACTGCTGCAGGTATTGCCGGCGCTGTTCCGGATCGCCGAGCCACGACGTCGACGGCCCGGACGTGCGGATCATCTCGTAGTGGACGATGTCGCGCATCAGCCGCACGAACACGAGGTTCACCGAATGCTCGAACGCCTGGTGCAGCGTCAGGATCCGGTGGTTGTCCGATTTCTCGAAGTTGCTGAACACCTGCGCGCCGCCGCCCGTGTAGAACACGTCGGGGCTCGCCGAATACTTGCGCTCGACGGCCGCGTCGAGCATCGCCTGCAGCGAGCGGTCGCGCGTGTGCGACAGATAGTCGAGCGCCCAGCGCGACAGGTTGTCGAGCGGGTCGGGCCGCACGCGCGCAAGCGCTGCGTTCGACAGCGCGCCGTAGCGCGCGTGCAGGTCGGAGACGATCTGCAGGTACGTGATCAGCGTGCGCAGCTTCGCGGTCGAGCCGAGGTTGATGCGCCCGCCGCGGTTGACGTCGAACGGCTGGTTCACGCTGTCGGTCTGCACGCGCAGCACGTTCGCGCCGTTGCGCCGCTCGTACAGCGTGAAGCTGTACGTGAGGTGCGACGGATCGTCCTTCGGCGCGAGCATCTCGTAGCCGTACAGGCCCGCGGCCTGCGCGCCGTCGCGGGTGGCCGCCTTCGCGAGCCGCTCGGCGACCGCCTGCTGCACGCCGTTGTCGAGCGTGCTGGTCGCCTGCAGGTCGAGCTGGTCGAGCTGGTAAAGATCGTCGAGGCCGAGCGCCGAGAGCAGCGACGCGCGCGCCGACGTGATCGCCTTGCGCGAAATGAACGACTGCACGTGCGCCGCAGCGGGCGGCTTTGCGCGGTCGATCTGCGCGGCGAGCGCGGCGTCGCGCAGCGCGGGCGTGATCACGCCGCCGGCGGCGAGCAGCCGCAGGTAGCTGTCGGTCAGCCGCTGCAGCGTCGGGTAGCCGCCGTTCAGGAAATACGACGGCGCGCGCTGCGCGATCATCAGCGACAGCACCTGGCGGAACGCCTCGCCCTGCGCATCGAGGTTCTCGGCCGTGGCGGGCGCGGCGAGGATCCGGTTCACGTCGTTGAAGTCGCGCCCGTACCACGCGGCGAGCCCGTCGCCGATGCCGGTGATCTCGCCGATGTGCGGCCGCGCCGCGAGCGGCACCGAGTTCAGGTAGTGCACGACGATCGTGCGGCGCGCGGCCATCGTCTGCGGGCCGTTCAGGTATGCGCGCACCGACGCCGACGCGATCTGCCGCAGCTTCTCGGGCGGCGTCGCGGTGCGGCCGCCGGGCGAGTGGCGGAATTTCTCGATCTGCGTCGCGAGCGTGCTGCCGCCCGGCCGCGCCTGATGACGGTTGACGACGTGCAGGCCCTGGTCGACGATCGCGCGGCCGAAGCGCCCCCAGTCGATCGCCGGGTTGCGGTTCGGCTGGCTCGGGTCGAGCAGGTAGCGATCCTCGATGAACAGCAGCGCATCGACGACCACGCGCGGCACCGCGTCGAAGTCGCGATAGACGCGCTGCGGGAAGGTGGTCGCGAACAGCGGCGCGCCCGTCGAATCGAACAGCATCAGCCCGGTCTGGTCCTTTTCGTCGTACGGAAGAAACAGGCCGCGATCGGCGAGCGCGAGCATCCGCTCGGAATCGCGCGCCTGCTTGCTGACGACGAAGCCGCGCGCGAGCAGCCGCGCCTGGAACCCCGGGATCATCGCGTAGCCGAGCCGTTCGTCGTACGGGCCGTTGGCCGGGAACCGCACGTGGTCGCTCGCGCCGGCTTCGACCGCATAGCCGACGTCGCGGGTCAGGTCGGACAGGTAGCGGGCCTGCAGCCGCGAGGTCTCGATTTCGACCTGCACCAGCCGGGCGACGATCGCGACCGCGATCAGCACCGTGGCCAGCAGCGACCATTTGATCCACGTCCAGACCGACGCAATGCCGGTCACCCGCGGCAGGATTCGATTCAGCGGCCGATTCATAGCGGCGTCTCCCTGTGGGGGCAGGCTCCGGCCGCACCCCATTAAGAACCAGTTTAGTCGTCCACGGCCTGCTGCCAAGGACGGTTCCACACAGAGATGCGTGCTCGCAACGCGCATTCCCGCGGGCGGGGAGTGAGTGGGCCGGATCGGTGCGGCGCCGCACCGCCGTGGCACACGTCAGGCAGGTTCCGTACCCGCCATGCGCGTTTTCGGCCGGCGGTATTCGAAATGCGCATGGGTGTTGGGGCGGCGAATTTGGTTGACTACCCTGCGCCCGTATTTGTCCGGTTCGCGCCGCGTCAAAATGGGGCCTGATAGGGTCTGTTATGATGCGCGCCGCGGGGCGCCCGGACCCGCCCAGGACGCCATCGCGCGCCCGCCTTTCAGACATCCTTAAAGCTTGCCCGGGCAACGGGATTCGTTATGCAAAAGAAACGCAACATCACCTCCTACATCGTGATCGCGATGATCCTCGGCATCGCGGTCGGCTACGGCTGTCACAGCGCGTTTCCCGACCCCAAGGTCACGAAGGAGATTGCCGGCTACGTGTCGCTGCTGTCCGATATTTTCCTGCGCCTGATCAAGATGATCATCGCGCCGCTCGTGTTCGCGACGCTGACCGTCGGCATCGCCCACATGGGCGACACCAACGCGGTCGGCCGGGTCGGCGTGAAGGCGCTCGGCTGGTTCGTCATCGCGTCGTTCGTGTCGCTGCTGTTCGGCCTGGTGACCGCGACGCTGCTGCAGCCGGGCAGCCACCTGAGCCTGCCGCTGCCGGCCTCGGACGCGGCCACCAACCTGAAGACAGGCGCGTTCACGCTGAAGGACTTCGTCACGCACCTGGTGCCGAAGTCGATCGGCGAGGCGATGTCGAACAACGAGATCCTGCAGATCGTCGTGTTCTCGATCTTCTTCGGCACCGCGCTGTCCGCGCTCGGCGAGAAGGGCCGGCGCCTGACCGGCGTGATCGAGGATCTCGCGCAGGTGATGCTGAAGGTCACCGGCGCGGTGATGTGGTTCGCGCCGATCGCGGTGTTCGCGGCGCTCGCGTCGACGATCACCACGCAGGGCCTCGGCATCCTGCTGACGTTCGCGAAGTTCATGGGCAGCTTCTACCTCGCGCTCGCGCTGCTGTGGGGCATGCTGACGCTCGCGGGCCTCGTGTTCCTCGGCAAGCGCACGTTCTCGCTGATCCGCCTGATCCGCGAGCCGTTCCTGCTGTCGTTCGCCACCGCCAGCTCGGAAGCCGCGTATCCGAAGCTGCTCGACGCGCTCGACCGGTTCGGCGTGAACCGCAAGATCTCGAGCTTCGTGCTGCCGATGGGCTATTCGTTCAACCTCGACGGCTCGATGATGTACTGCACGTTCGCCGTGCTGTTCATCACGCAGGCGTACGGCATCCACCTGCCGCTCGGCACGCAGCTGACGATGCTGCTGCTGCTGATGCTGACCTCGAAGGGGATGGCCGGCGTGCCGCGCGCGTCGCTCGTCGTGATCGCCGCGACGCTCAACCAGTTCAACCTGCCGGAAGCGGGGCTGCTGCTGATCATGGGCGTCGACACGTTCCTCGACATGGGCCGCTCGGCGACCAACGCGGTCGGCAACTCGATCGCCGCCGCCGTGATCGCGAAGTGGGAAGGGCAGCTCGGCGCGGAGAACGACGGCGTCGACGCAGCGGGCGCGCAAGGCGCGACCGCGGAAGGCGCTCAGGTCAAACCGGGCGCGGTGGTCGAGCGCGTGTAACGCGCCTGCCCGGCGCGCCGGGCCACGGCCGGCACGTCCGCTTCGGCGCGGGCGGCCGGCCGTTTCGTTTTGGGCGGACGCAAACCGCCCGGGCGGGCGTTGTCGGTGGGGGCGTCAACTGGCCGAAGCGGCCGGACGAGGGTACGATCCGCGACAATCGCAATCCGTTTCCACTCCTGTCCGGTGTTCCCATGCACATGAATTCCATCGCGCTCGCCTGCACCGCGGTTCTCGGTCTCCTGCTGTTCGGGCTCGGGCTGGCCGTCTCCGTCGGCCGCTTTCGCACCACCATCGGCTCGGGCTGCGCGGAGGATCCGACGAATCCGCTCCGCAAGCTGGTGCGCGCGCACGGCAACACCGCCGAATATGCGCCGTTCCTTGCGGTGCTGTTTCTCTACCACGGCGCGCACGAGCCGTCGGGCGCGGTGTTGTCGCTGATCGTCGCCGCGACCGCCTGCCGGTGCCTGCTCGTGGCCGGCCTGCTCGCGTGGCGGACGATGTCGAGGCCGAATCCCGCGCGCTTCGTCGGCGCGCTCGGCACGTACCTGTGCGGCGCGGCGCTGAGCATCGCGTTGTTCGTGTGACGGCGGGGCGCCGGTGCCGGGCGCCGCGGCGGTGATATGCTCACGCCACGCCCGCGACCGACGGGCGGATACCGAGAACGCCCGACGGCGGCCGCGCGGCCGCGGATCGCGGCATCCCCGAGGGAAGATCCGACAACATGACCCGCAAATTCATTCTGAAAGGCGACACCACCGATCATGGCGGCGTGGTGCTCGACGGCATCGCCGAATCGTCGTTCGACGGCCGGCCGCTGGCCTATCTCGGCGCGCCCGTGTTCTGCGCCGCGTGCAAGACGCCGGGCGTGATCGTGTCCGACGGCGGCGAGCGCACGATGACCGTGATGGGCAAGGTCGTCGCGCTCGAGCATGACCTGTGCCAGTGTCTGTGCCAGCCGATGCCGAAGCTGATTCCGTCGCAGGCAACCGGGACGATTTCCGGCTAGGCGCGCATACGCCGGCATAAAAAAGAGCGGCCCGCGCCATTGGCGCGGGCCGCTTCATTTGTCGCGTGCCGGCGCGGCGCGTCAGGCCGGGATCGCGGGCTCGCTGCCCCAGACCACCGACGCGACGCGGTGCGGCCTCGCGACGCTGGCCCGGTTGGCCGCGGCGAACGGCGCGCCCACCGCGATGCTGTCGGTCGAGCGGTAGACGAGACGGTCGCCGGCGATCGTGCCGACGTAGCGGCCGTCGCGGCCGAACACCTTGCTGCCGCGGATGCGTCCGACCACCCGCCCCGTCCGGCTGAATACGATCTGGCCGCCGACCTGCAGCGGTTTGCCTTCCTTGGTGTAGAGATTCATTCGTGGATCCCGTATGAGCGTGTGCGCGCAAGTCTATCAAGATCGCGCGATCGGCATCGGCCCGATTTCGGGCGATGCCGTGCGGCCGCACTAGACGCTTCCCTCGGTTTCGACGACGAGAATGCGCGCCTCGCCCAGCGGGTGCGCGACGTGCTCGGTGCCGGCCGGCGCGTGCAGCACGTCGCCGGCCGCGAGCAGCACGGACCGTTCGACGCCGGCTTCGCGGTAACGCATCTCGACGCGGCCGTCGAGCACGGCGAACACCTCGTCGCCGTCGTTGACGTGCCATCGATAGGGCTGGTCGGTCCAGTGCAGGCGGACCGTGATGCCGTTCAGGCTGGCGATGTCGAGCGCGCCCCAGGCGCGCTCGGCGGTGAATGCGGCGCTGCGGAAGACGTTCATGGTCAGGGCTCGATGAAAGGATGGCGGCGGCAGCGTCAGGCTAGCGCGGCATCGCGGCGACGGCCTGCTCGACCGCCTGCCGGCGCCGGGCGAGCACGGCCGCCGAGCGCTCGCGCACCCGCTGCACGACCGCGGCCGGCGCGGTATCGGGCGAACCGGCGTCGAACGGCGGCGCCGGCGCGTACTCGAGCTCCAGCTGGATCGCCTGCGCTTCGTCGTCGCCGGCCAGTTCCGCGGCGATCGTCAGCGCGAAGTCGATGCCGGCCGTCACGCCGCCGCCCGTGATCAGGTTGCCGTCGCGCACGACGCGCTCGCGCACGGGCACCGCGCCCAGCGGCTCGAGCAGTTCATGGAACGCCCAGTGCGTGGTCGCGCGGCGCCCGCGCAGCAGCCCCGCCGCGCCGAGCAGCAGCGCGCCGGTGCACACCGACGTGACGTAGCGGGCGGCCGCCGCGTGCTGCCGGACGAACGCGACCGTCTCCGCATCGGTCAGCAGCGCGTTGATGCCGATGCCGCCCGGAATGCAGATTACGTCGAGCGGCGGGCAATCGGCGAACGTGCGGGTCGGCGTCAGCGCGAGATCGCTGCTCGACGCGACCGGCTCGCGGCTCTTCCACACCAGGTGAACCGCTGCGTCCGGCAGCGACGCGAGCACGTCGTGCGGGCCGGTGAGGTCGAGCTGCTGAACGCCCGGAAACACGAGAAAGCCGATTTGCAGAGCCATGGGAACCCTCCGAAGGATCGAGTGGCGCGCCGCGGGCGGTGCGCGAAGGACAGATTGGACAGATCGATTCTAGGCGGGTAGTGTTTGGCGAAATTGCCATCTCTCCCACGTTTTCCGCCAATCGCCATGTCCACCGCTCCGCGTTCGATCCTCGTGCTGGCGTTTCCCGGCGCGCAACTGCTCGACGTGGCCGGGCCGCTGCAGGTGTTCGCGTCCGTCAACGAACTCGCGAACGAGCGCGGGCAGCCCGCGCCGTATGCGCCGCGCGTCGTGGCCGCGGAAGCGGGGCCGGTTGCCACGTCGGCGGGCCTCGTCGTGATGGCCGATGCGCTGCGCGCGGGCGGGCGGCCCGCCGACACGGTGATCGTCGCCGGCGGCCAGGGCGTGCACGCGGCGTCGCGCGACCCGCGGCTGGTCCGCTGGGTCCGCCGGCAGGCCGAACGCGCGCGGCGGGTCGCGTCGGTCTGCACGGGCGCCTTCCTGCTGGCCGAGGCGGGCCTGCTCGACGGCCGCCGCGCGGTCACGCACTGGACCCGCTGCGACGAGCTGGCGGCGCGCTATCCGCGCATCCGCGTCGAAGCCGATCCGATCTTCATCCGCGAGGGCGCGCTGTGGACCTCGGCGGGCGTGACGGCCGGCATCGATCTCGCGCTCGCGCTCGTCGAGGAGGATCTCGGGCGCGCGATCGCGCTCGATGTCGCGCGCGAGCTGGTCGTGTTCCTGAAGCGCCCGGGCGGGCAGGCGCAATTCAGCGCGACGCTGTCGATGCAGCGCAGCGCGGAGCGCGTCGGCGATCGCATCGGGAACCGCTACGGGGACCGCTTCAGCGAACTGCACGCATGGATCGCCGAGCACCTGGGCGGCGACCTGTCCGTGCCCGTGCTCGCCGAGCGCGCGCGGATGAGCGAGCGCAGCTTCGTGCGCCACTACCGCGCGGAAACCGGGCGCACGCCCGCGCGCGCCGTCGAGCAGATCCGCATCGAGACCGCGCAGCGCCTGCTCGGCGACACGTCGTGGCCGCTCAAGCGGATCGCCGAGCGCTGCGGATTCGGCTCCGAGGAAACGTTGCGGCGCGGCTTCGTGCGCGTGCTGGGTGTCACGCCGCAGGCATATCGGGAACGGTTCGCCGGGTAAGCGGCGCGACCTGCGCGAATCGGCGCCGATTCCCAGTCCGAAACATTCAACTATTCTGCAATCGCGAACAATGGGGCGGGGCTTGTGCCGCCCCTTCCACGGGCTCTATGCTGTCCTGTTACGCTGGCGAATCGAAGGGGGCAGCATGGACCGTATCCAGGCAATGGAAGTCTTCACCCGCGTGGTCGACGCGAACAGCTTCACGCGTGCGGCGGATACGCTGTCGATGCCGCGCGCATCGGTGACGACGATCATCCAGAATCTCGAGGCGCTGCTCGGCGTGCGGCTGATGCACCGGACCACGCGTCGGCTGTCGCTGACGCCCGAAGGCGCCGCGTACTACGAACATTGCGTGAAGATCATTGCCGAGATCGCGGAAACCGATGCGAGTTTCCAGACGGGCAACCGCAAGCCGAGCGGCGTGCTGCGCGTCCACATGCCGGGTTCGCTGGGGCGGCGGATCGTGATTCCCGCGCTGTCGGCGTTCCGGCAGCGCTATCCGGAGATCACGCTCGATCTCGGGCTGTCCGACCGGCCGGTGGATCCGATCGAGGAGGGCATCGACTGCATGATCCGCGTCGGGCCGCTCGAGGATTCGTCGATGGTCGCGCGGCGGATCGGGATGCTCAAGCGCGTGACCTGCGCTTCGCCCGATTACCTGAAGCGACACGGCGATCCGCACGAGATCGCCGATCTCGCCGAGCACGTCGCGGTGAATTTCCGCGCGAGCCACGGCGCGCGGCCGATCCCGTGGGTGTTCGTGATCGACGGCAAGCCGGTCGAGGTCAGGATGAGCGCGAGCGTCACGGTCAACGATTCGGATGCCTACGTGACCTGCGGCGTCGAAGGCTTCGGGATGATCCAGCCGACGCTGTTCATGGTGCTGCCGAACCTGCTCGACGGGTCGCTGCTGGAGGTGCTGCCCGGCTGCAACCCGAAACCGAAGCCGATCTCGATCGTCTACCCGCACAACCGGCACTTGTCCGCGAAGGTGCGCGTGTTCGCCGACTGGATCGCGGAGCTGTTCGAGTCGACGCCGGCGCTGGAGGGCGGGGAAGATTGGCGCGGGCGGCTGGGGGCCCGCGCGGGCGAGCCGGCGCGCGGGCCGGTGGCGGCGTAGCGGCGCGGGGCGCGCTACCACTTCTCGGCGAACGGGCGTATCAGGTAGTCGAAAGACCACGCGGACGGATGCTGGTGCGCGACGTGGAACACTTCGTCGGCGATCGCGTCGGGGTGCGCGAAATACGCGTCGCGCGCGAACGGCCAGTCGGCCGGCGGTTCGACCCAGGTCGGCCGGTCGCGGCCGTCCTCGCCGAGCCACGGCGTGTCGATCGCCGCGTCGATCATCACGTAGCCGACGTGCACGCGCTTCGGGCCGAGATCGCGCGCGAGCGCTTCGGCGAGGATGCGCTGCGCGGCCTTGGTCGGCGCGAACAGCGCGTAGTTCGGCTTGCCGCGCAACGACGCGGTGTTGCCGGTCACGACGATCGCGCCGTGGCCGGCCGCGATCATGTCGGGCGCGCATGCGCGCGCGAGGTGCAGCAGCGCGGTCGTATTCACGCGGAAATTGCGCTCGAGCCGCGCCGGATCGGCGTCGAGAAACGTCGCGAAGGTTGCGGACACCGCGTTGTGCACGACGACCGACGGCTTGCCGAGTTCGGCGCGCACCGCGTCGATCGTCGTCGCCAGCGCGTCGAGATCCGCGACGTCGCACGCGAACGCGCGGCTGCCGGGAATCTCCCGCTCGAAATCCTGCAGGCGCGTGAGGTTGCGCGCCAGCATCGCGACGCGATAGCCGTCGCGGGCGAAGCGTCGCGCGATCGATGCGCCCGTGGCGCTGCCGACGCCGGTGATCAGGCAGACTCGATTGCTCATATGCAGGCTCCTGTCGAACTTGGAACGTGAACTTGACGGGTGGCGACGTGCGATCAGGGGCGCGTGCCGGCGAACGCGGGATGCTGCGCGAGCGCGCCGAACGCGAACCGCCAGCCGTGCTGCTGGCCGATCAGGTTGACGAGCGGAATGCCGATCACGTTCGCGATCGACACGCCGCCGAACACGATCGACGTCGCGAGCCCCATCCGGTTGGGCGGCGCGATCTGCGTCGCGAGCGCCGCGACCATCGCCCAGAACAGGCCGTGCCCGGCCGAGCCGATGATCCGCGCGACCATCAGCGACGAGAAGCTGTGCGCGAACATCGCCGCGGCATTCGACGCGACGAGGATCAGCATCAGCACGAGCAGCAGCGGCTTGCGCGGGAAGCGGCTCGGCATCACCGCCGAGCCGAGCGCGCTGACGGCGCCGATCGCCGCGTAGACCGTGACCAGCAGGCCGACGGTCGACGGGCTCTGGTGCAGGTCGTCCGAGATCAGCGTCAGCAGGCCGACCGGCGCGAATTCGGTGACGACGATGGTGAACGTGGCGATGCCGAGCACGACGACGGCGAGCCAGCTGCGCAGGGCCGAGGGCGTCGATTCGGCGGACAGGACACTCTGCGTGGACATCGACACCTCGCTGGCGGGTGGGGCGATTCGAATGGATTGACGGTACTGTGCGCAACGCACGGCCTGCTTCCGTCTTGGAGTTTTAAAATGAAACTGCGCGGAGCGTAATCCATCGAGTTGCGTTATGCAACCTATACCGTGGATGGCGGTGCGGTCTTGTGCGCGGGCGCGTCCGGATGCCCGGCCGGAACGCGCCGGCCGCGTCAGTGCTGCAGTGTGGCGAGCGCCTGTTTCAGCGAATCGAAGATGCGCGGGACGTCCGCTTCGCCGGTCCGCCAGTTGGAGAACGCGACGCGCAGCCCCCATACGCCGTCATAGACCGTGCTGGTGATGAACACGTCGCCGAGATCGCGCACCGCGCGCACGTACGCGCCGATGCGCGCTTCGTCGGGCGCATCGGCCAGCGTGAAGCACACGACGTTCAGCCGCGTGGGGGCGAGCAGCCGGAAGCCGGGCTGCGCGCCGATCCGCTCGCCGAGCGACTGCGCGAGCCGGATGTTGCGCGTGACGATTTCCGCATGGCCCGCGCGGCCGTACGCGGCGAGCGAGAACCAGGTCGCAAGCGCGCGCAACCGACGCGAGTTTTCCGGCGTCAGGTGGACGAAGTCGGGGTTGTCGGTCGGCACGCCGAGGTAGGCGGCGCTGTTCTGGAACACGCGCACCTGCAGGTCGCGGCGGCGCGTGAACTGCACGGCGGCGTCGTACGGCACGTTCAGCCACTTGTGCAGGTCGATGCAGATCGAGTCGGCCGCATCGAGCGCCGCGACGAGCGGCGCGTGTTCCGGCGACAGCGCGGCGAACGCGCCGAACGCCGCGTCGACGTGCAGCCAGAACGGATAGCGTGCCTTCAATGCGTGAATCGCGGCGAGATCGTCGAAGTCGACCGTGTTGACGGTGCCGGCGTTCGCGACGACGATCGCCGGCTCGCCGTTCTGCTCGGCCAGCGCGGCCTCAAGCGCGGCGATGTCGATCGCTTCGCGCCCGGGCAGCGTCGCGACCTTGCGCACGGCCTGGCGGCCAATGCCGAGCACCGACAGTGCCTTGTAGACGCTCGAGTGCGCCGTCGCCGACAGCACGCGCACGTCGCCGAGCGCGGCGACGCCCTGTTCGGACACGCGCACGCCCTTGCGTTCGCCGAGCCATTCCCGGCCGAGCGCGAGGCCGACGAGATTCGACATCGTCGCGCCGGTGACGAACACGCCCTGCTGCGCGTCGGACAGGCCGAACAGTTGCCGCAGCCGAGCGGTCGTCTCGCGCTCCAGGTCCGGCGCCGTGCTGTCGATGCCCGCGGTCGGGTTCTGGTCGTAGATTCCGGTCAGCCAGTCGCCGGCGAGCGACGCGGGCGTCGCGCCGCCCGTGACGAAGCCGAGGTAGCGCGGCCCCGCGCTGCCGGAGAAACCGGGCGCCCAGCGCGCGGTAAATTCCGCCAGCGCGCCGTCGAGCCCTGCGCCATGCTCCGGCAGCGGCGTCGGGCTGGCCGGCGGCGGGGCGACGGCGGCGGGGCGCGCGTCGAGCGATGACAGGGCCGCGACCGCATGGCGGCGCGTGTCGTCGAGGAGGGCGTCGAGGTTGGCGAGATCGGCGGCGAGTGTCGGATGCATGGCGGAATGGAAAGGTGATTGGCTTTGTGCGGCTCGGCCCGGGCGCGCATGCCGATGCGAGTGCGGCCCATGAGGCCGGTTCATGCATCGGCCGCGCATCGCGCGAGAAGTCGGACGAGTGACCAATGTAGGTCAATGAGTTGCAAAATGCAACTTGAGATGGCGCGTGTCCGAAGCGTGCGGGCGCGGCAGCGCCATATGTGCTGCCGCGGCGTCATGCGGGCGGTTGCGCCCGCGCGCTCAGCGCGCGGGCTTCTTCTTCGACGCGGCGGACGATGCGCGCGCAGGCGGAAACTTGACGATCGTGTCTTCGGGCGCGAGCGTGCGCCCGTCGTGCGCGCGCACTTCGACGTGCGGGACGAGGCGGCCCGATTCGCGGTCGACGAGCCTGACGTGCGCTTCGTTGGGCTTGAAGCAGTAATCCTCGCCCCAGTGCCGCAGCGCGACGAGCAACGGAAACAGCGCGCGGCCCTTCCTGGTCAGCACGTATTCGTGATACGCGCTGCCGTCCGACGCCGGCGCGGTTTCGAACACGCCGTGCTCGACGAGATGGCGCAGGCGCGACGCGAGGATGTTGCGTGCGAGCCCGAGGCTTTCCTGGAATTCGCCGAAGCGCCGCAGGCCGCCGAACGCGTCTCTCACGATCAGCAGCGACCATCCGTCGCCGATCACGTCGAGCGGGCGGGCGACTCCGCACGCGCTGCTGTTGTGGCTGGTGCGCTTGGCCATGGTGTCCTCCACGGAAATGAGCCGGAACGAGTGCGATGGGTGGGGCGGTCCGACTGCATGCGAAGACGAAGCACGGGATTTGCCCGGGGAATTGGTTGCATTATAAAACGCGTGCCGTGCGGCGAACTCCGGTTGAACCCGATGGCGGCGCTCGTGGGCGCATGCGGCCGGGCCTCGGCTGCGCGGGCAGGCGTGACGTATCGAGGGGGATGTGTTGCGGGGGAGTGCGCTGCAAGCGGCTGCTTGCGAAATGAAACGCAACGTATGCGTTCGCATCGACAAAAACAAAAAGGGCTTAGCCGTAGCTAAGCCCTTTTCTTGCTGCATTTGGTGGCGAATCAGGGACTCGAACCCCGGACCTGCGGATTATGATTCCGTCGCTCTAACCGACTGAGCTAATTCGCCGAAGAACTGAATTATGCTGAAGCCTAACCGGGGTGTCAACACCTTTTTTCATATCCTTGAAAAAAAGTTGCCGCCCCGGTCATGGCCGCGCCCGTCAATCCTGCGCGTAGATGTTCGAGTCCTTGGTCTCCTTGACGAACAGCAGCCCGATCACGCACGTGATCAGCGCGATCACGATCGGATACCACAGCCCCGAGTAGATGTTGCCCTGCGCCGCGACGATCGCGAACGCGGTCGCCGGCAGGAAGCCGCCGAACCAGCCGTTGCCGATGTGATACGGCAGCGACATCGACGTGTAGCGGATCCGCGTCGGGAACATCTCGACCAGCATCGCGGCGATCGGGCCGTAGACCATCGTCACGTAGATCACGAGGATCGTCAGCACCACGATCGTCATCGGCCAGTTGAGCTGCGCCGGGTCGGCCTTCGCCGGATAGCCGGCCGACTTCAGCGTCGTGGCGAGCGTCTTGTCGAACGCCGCGCCCTTCGCCTTCGCGTCGGCCGCCTTGCCGTCATACGCGTCGATCACGGTGTCGCCGACCTTGATCTGCGCGGTGGCGCCCGCCGGCGCCGCGACGTTCTCGTAGTTCAGCCCGGCCTTCGCGAGCGCGCTCTTCGCGATGTCGCACGAGTTCGTGAACTTCGACGTGCCGACCGGGTTGAACTGGAACGAGCAGGCGGCCGGATCGGCGACGACGGTGATCGGCGCCTTCATCGTCGCGAGTTCGAGCTGCGGGTTCGCGTAGTGCGTGAGCGCCTTGAACAGCGGGAAGTAGGTCAGCGCCGCGATCAGGCAGCCCGCGAGGATGATCGGCTTGCGGCCGATCCGGTCCGACAGCGAGCCGAAGAACACGAAGAACGGCGTGCCGATCAGGAGCGAGATCGCGATCAGGATGTTCGCGCTCGCGCCGTCGACCTTCAGCGTCTGCGTGAGGAAGAACAGCGCGTAGAACTGGCCCGTGTACCACACGACCGCCTGGCCGGCCGTCAGGCCGACGAGCGCGAGGATCACGATCTTCAGGTTCTTCCACTGGCCGAACGCTTCGGTGAGCGGCGCCTTCGACGTCTTGCCCTCGGCCTTGATGCGCAGGAACACCGGCGACTCGTTCAACTGCAGCCGGATCCACACCGACACCGCGAGCAGCAGGATCGACGCGATGAACGGGATGCGCCAGCCCCACGCGCCGAACGATTGCTCGCCGATCAGCGTACGCACGCCGAGGATCACCAGCAGCGACAGGAATAGGCCGAGCGTCGCGGTCGTCTGGATCCACGCGGTGTAGAAGCCGCGCCGGTGCGACGGCGCGTGTTCCGCGACGTAGGTCGCGGCGCCGCCGTACTCGCCGCCGAGCGCGAGGCCCTGCAGGAGCCGCATCGCGATGAAGATCACCGGCGCGGCGAAGCCGATCGACGCATAGCCGGGCAGGAAGCCGACCACGAAGGTCGACACGCCCATGATCACGATCGTCACGAGGAACGTGTGCTTGCGGCCGACGAGGTCGCCGAGGCGGCCGAACACGATCGCGCCGAACGGCCGCACCGCGAAGCCGGCCGCGAAGCCGAGCAGCGTGAAGATGAAGGCGGCCGTCGGGTTGACGCCGGAGAAGAAGCTCTTGCTGATGTAGGCCGCGAGGGAGCCGGCCAGGTAGAAGTCGTACCACTCGAACACGGTGCCGAGCGACGACGCGAAGATCACCTTCTTCTCTTCGCCCGTCATCGGCGAGTGCGCAATGTGCCCGCCTAACGTAGCCATGAATCGTCTCCAAGTCTCTTGATATAGGTGTGCGGCCGCCTCGTGGAGCGAGCCTGTCGACGATTATTGGCGGGCAAACTTACGGCGCACTGACTCGCGGGCGCCCGGCGCGTGCACGTTAACCCGTGGTGGAGGGGCGTCCTTTTTCTTCGATCGTTCTGCGAACGGCCTGCAAGTTCGCGCAAGTCGCGTTATCGCGGCAAGATGCTGCGGCGCACGTCAGGGTTACTCCGGGGCCGGCGCATCCAATGGCAGGGTCACGCGCACGAGCGTGCCGGCGAGGCGCGGCGTCGCCTGGTAGACATGGTCGTCGAGCGTCAGCGTGCCGCCGTGCTGCGCGACGATCTCGCGTACGATCGCGAGCCCGAGGCCGCTGCCGTCGCCTTCGCGGCCGAGAATCCGGTAGAAGCGCTCGAGCACGCGCTCGCGTTCGGCGGCCGGAATGCCGGGGCCGGTGTCCTCGACCTCGAGGTGCACGCACCCTGCGGCGCGCTCGGCGCGCACGCGCACGGTGATGCGGCCGCCTTCCGGCGTATAGCGGATCGCGTTGTCGATCAGGTTGCCGAGCATCTCGCGCAGCATCAGCGGGTTGCCGGCGACGTCGAGCGGCGCGCCGTCGTCGCCGGCGTCCGGGCCCTCGTAGCCGAGGTCCATGCGTTTCGCGAGCGCGGCCTGCACCCAGTCGCGCACCGCGCGCCGCGCGAGCGCGCCGATCTCGACGGGCGCGAACGTCAGCCCGCTCGCGCGGTTCTCGGCGCGCGCGAGCGCGAGCAGCTGCGTGACGAGCCGCGCGGCCTGCTCGGAGCTCGTCGCGATCTGTTCGAGGGAGCGCTGCACGTCGGCCGGCACGGGGTGGCGCAGCGCGAATTCCGCCTGTGTGCGCAGCCCGGCGAGCGGTGTCTTCATCTGGTGCGCGGCGTCGGCGATGAAGCGCTTCTGCAGCGCCATGTTCTGCTCGAGGCGCGCGAGCAGGTCGTTGAACGACGTGACGAGCGGCTCGATCTCCGGCGGCGCGCGCTGCGCCTCGACCGGCGACAGGTCGTCCGGCCGCCGCGCGCGGATGTGCGCCTGCAGCGCGTTGAGCGGCGCGAGCCCGCGCGACAGCCCGAACCACACGAGCAGGATCGCGAGCGGCAGGATCACGAACTGCGGCAGGATCACGCCCTTGATGATGTCGTTCGCGAGCGCGTTGCGCTTGTCGAGCGTCTCGCCGACCTGCACGAGCACCGGCTGTGTGCCGCTCGCCTGCGGCAGCGCGACGGTTGTATACGCGACGCGCACGTCGTTGCCGCGCAGCAGGTCGTCGCGGAATACGACGACGCCCGGCGGCGGGCGATCCTCGTCGCGTGGCAGCGGCAGGTCGGCTTCGCCGGCGACCAGCTCGCCGCGCGCGCCGAGCACCTGGAAGTAAACGCTGTCGACGTTGTCTGCGCGCAGGAAGTCGCGCGTCGCCTGCGGCAGCGTCAGCTCGGCGACGCCGTTGACGGGATGGATCTGTCGCGCGAGCACGTACGCGTTGGTCTCGAGCGCGCGGTCGAACGGCCCGTTCGCGATCGTCTTCGCCACCAGATAGGTGACGGCGATGCTCATCGGCCACAGCAGCAGGAGCGGCGCGAGCATCCAGTCGAGGATCTCGCCGAACAGCGAGCGCGGCCGCGCGGGGTCGGGCGGGTCGGTCTCGTCGGGCGGCGCGAACGGGTTCTCGTAGTGCGCGTCGCGCGCGGCGTCGGCGGCGGAAGCGGGTTCGCCGCTCGGGTGGCGGGGCTGGGCCGGCGTGGCCATGGCGGCGACGGCCGGCCGTCAGCGCGGCGTGCCGGCCGGCGCGGGCTGCGGCGCCGCCGCGTCGGCGGGGCTCGCGGGGGCGGCTTTCTCGAGGCAGTAGCCGAGGCCGCGCACGGTGGCGATCCGCACGCCGCTCGGCTCGATCTTCTTGCGCAGCCGGTGCACGTAGACTTCGATCGCGTTGTTGCTGACTTCCTCGCCCCATTCGCAGAGATGGTCGACGAGCTGCTCCTTCGACACGAGGCGGCCGATCCGCTGCAGCAGCACCTCGAGCAGGCCGAGCTCGCGCGCGGAAAGGTCGAGCACGCGGTCGTTCGCGTATGCGATGCGGCCGACCTGGTCGAACGCGAGCGAACCGTGCCGCACGACGGTCGGGCCGCCGCCCGCGCCGCGCCGGGTCAGCGCACGCACGCGCGCCTCGAGCTCGTTGAGCGCGAACGGCTTGGCCATGTAGTCGTCGGCGCCGAGGTCGAGGCCCTTCACGCGCTCGTCGACGCTGTCGGCGGCGGTCAGGATCAGCACGGGGAGGTTGGAATTGCGCGCGCGCAGGCGCTTCAGCACGTCGAGGCCGGGCATCTTCGGCAGGCCGAGATCGAGGATCAACAGGTCGAACGACTGCATCGACAGGGCCGTGTCGGCCTCGACGCCGTTCTTCACGTGGTCGACCGCATAGCCCGATTGGCGGAGTGACCGGGTGAGGCCGTCCGCGAGTATGCTGTCATCTTCGGCGATGAGAATTCGCATGTGCGTGACCGGTGGCCGGCGGGGCGACACGCGCCGGCGCGGCTGTCTCCGAAGTGGTTCGTGTGTTGCACGCCCCGCATTGCGGGCTTGCACAAAACACTGTTTTTTTATACAGTGTCTGCATTCGCGCGCTGCGGATCGAAACCGGCGCACCTATATCAGACGCTGCTCATCATAGCAAAGGACGATTCATGGAAGATAGCAAGAAAGGCTCCGGGCTGACTGCCGAGAAGAGCAAGGCGCTGGCCGCCGCACTCGCGCAGATCGAGAAGCAGTTCGGCAAAGGGTCGATCATGCGCATGGGCGACGGCGAGGCGGCCGAGGACATCCAGGTCGTGTCCACGGGCTCGCTGGGTCTCGATATCGCGCTCGGCGTCGGCGGCCTGCCGCGCGGCCGCGTGGTCGAGATCTACGGTCCGGAATCGTCGGGCAAGACCACGCTGACGCTGCAGGTGATCGCCGAGCTGCAGAAGCTGGGCGGCACGGCCGCGTTCATCGACGCCGAGCACGCGCTCGACGTTCAATATGCGTCGAAGCTTGGCGTGAACGTGCCGGAGCTGCTGATCTCGCAGCCGGACACCGGCGAGCAGGCGCTGGAAATCACCGACGCGCTGGTGCGCTCGGGCTCGATCGACATGATCGTCATCGACTCGGTCGCGGCGCTCGTGCCGAAGGCCGAAATCGAAGGCGAGATGGGCGATTCGCTGCCGGGCCTGCAG
>Ga0157367_1000430_pt1 | contig 20665 bp, 18 predicted proteins | sample AttbisABBM2_FD_113142 | JGI IMG/M metagenome (GOLD analysis project Ga0157367, IMG submission 113142) | Fungus gardens microbial communities from leaf cutter ant in Botucatu, State of São Paulo, Brazil - Atta bisphaerica ABBM2 | ecosystem: Host-associated > Fungi > Mycelium > Unclassified ... | reverse complement strand
TGCTTGATCACGGTGCTCCATGTCCACTGCTCCGACTCCCCCTCTCAGCCACGCCGCGCCGTCGATGCGCGGCCAGTTGAACGGCGTGCTGTTCGTCGCGCTGTTCGCCGCTGCCGTCACCAGCCTGTCGCAACTGCCGGCGATCGCCGGGCTCGGCCTGTCGCCGCTGATCGTCGGCATCGTCGCCGGCGCGGTGTACGGCAACGCGCTGCGCGACGGCATGCCCGCCAGCTGGGCGGCCGGCGTCAACTTTTCCGCGCGCAAGCTGCTGCGCATCGCGGTCGCGTTCTTCGGCCTGCGCGTGAGCCTGCAGGAAATCGCCCAGGTCGGCCTGCCGGGCCTGACGGTGTCGGTGCTGGTCGTCGTCAGTACGCTCGTGATCGGCACCTGGGTCGGCATGAAGGTGATGAAGCTCGATCGCGACGCGGCGCTCCTGACCGCCGCCGGCAGCGCGATCTGCGGCGCGGCCGCCGTGCTCGCGTTCGAATCGACGCTGCAGTCGAAGCCGCACCAGAGCGCGATGGCGGTGGGCAGCGTCGTGCTGTTCGGCACGCTGTCGATGTTCCTGTACCCGCTCGCCTACCACGCCGGCTGGCTGAACCTCGACGCGGCCGGCCTCGGCCTGTTCTTCGGCGGGACGATCCACGAGGTGGCGCAGGTGGTCGGCGCGGCGAGCGACGTGAGCCCGCAGGTCGCGCATATCGCGACGATCGTCAAGATGACCCGCGTGATGCTGCTGGTGCCGGTGCTGCTCACGCTCGGCTGGTGGCTCGCCCGCTCGGCGAAGGCCACGGCGACGGCCGGCGGCGCGCACGGCAAGCGCAGGATCGCGGTGCCGTGGTTCGCGCTCGGCTTCCTCGGCTTCGTGATCGTCAACTCGCTGAACGTGCTGCCGGGCGAGCTCACGCACACGCTCAACGTGCTCGACACGTTCGCGCTGACGATGGCGATGACGGCGCTCGGCATCGAGACCCGCGTGTCGCAGATCCGCGAGGCCGGCCCCCGCGCACTGACCACCGGCCTGATCCTGTACGTGTGGCTGATCGCCGGCGGCTACGGCATCACCTGGGCCGTGCAGCGCTGGCTTGGCTGAGCCGCGCGCCCGTGCCGCCTCGCGCGCCGCGCCCGCCGGGAAGGTCCCGCGGGCGCGGCGCAGTGCTATGCTTCGCGTCGTTTTCCACGGTCCTCGCTCAGTCGTGCTTTCTTTCCTGCTGAAGCTGCGCACCCGCGCCCAGACGCTGTTCCGCCTGTCGGACGCTCACACGATGCTGATCTGGTCGGTGATCGTCGGGATCGGCGGCGCGTTCGCCACGATCGCGTTCCGCGAGGGCATCGAACTGATGCAGCGCGCGATCTCGGGCCACAGCGGCAGCTTCGTCGAGATGGCGAAGCGGCTGCCGTGGTACGTGCGCTTCTGGCTGCCCGCCGCGGGCGGCTTCCTGGCCGGCTGCGTGCTGCTGTTCGCGAACCGCGGCGAATCGAAGACGAGCAAGACCGACTACATGGAAGCGGTCGCGCTCGGCAACGGCGTCGTGCCGGTGCGGCAGAGCCTGTGGCGCAGCGTGTCGTCGCTGCTGACGATCGGCACCGGCGGCTCGATCGGCCGCGAAGGCCCGATGGTGCAGCTCGCCGCGCTCGCCGCGTCGCTGGTCGGCCGCTTCGCGCACTTCGACCCGCCGCGCCTGCGCCTGCTCGTCGCGTGCGGCGCGGCGGCCGGCATCACGTCCGCGTACAACGCGCCGATCGCCGGCGCGTTCTTCGTGTCCGAAATCGTGCTCGGCGCGATCGCGATGGAAAGCTTCGGGCCGATGGTGGTCGCGTCGGTCGTCGCGAACATCGTGATGCGCGAGTTCGCCGGCTACCGGCCGCCGTACGAGATGCCCGTGTTCCCGGCCGTCACGGGCCCCGAGGTGCTGCTGTTCGTCGTGCTCGGCCTGCTGTGCGGCGTGCTCGCGCCGCAGTTCCTGCACCTGCTCGACGCGTCGAAGCACCAGTTCAGGCGGCTGCCCGTGCCGCTGCCGGTGCGGCTCGCGCTCGGCGGCCTGGTCGTCGGCGTGATCTCGATCTGGGTGCCGGCCGTGTGGGGCAACGGCTACAGCGTCGTGAACCAGATCCTGCATTCGCCGTGGACCTGGCAGGCGCTCGTCGCGGTGCTGGTGTTCAAGGTGCTCGCGACCGCCGCGACGGCAGGCTCGGGCGCGATCGGCGGGGTCTTCACGCCGACGCTGTTCGTCGGCGCGGTGTTCGGCTCGCTGTTCGGGCTCGGGATGCAGGCGCTGTGGCCGGGGCACACGTCCGCGTACTTCGCGTACGCGATGGTCGGGATGGGCGCGTTCATGGCGGGCGCGACGCAGGCGCCGCTGATGGCGATCCTGATGATCTTCGAGATGACGCTGAGCTACCAGGTCGTGCTGCCGCTGATGGTGTCGTGCGTGGTCGCCTACTTCGTCGCGCGCGCGACCGGCACGACGTCGATGTACGAGATCACGCTGCACCACCACCAGGACGCGCTGGAGCGCCTGCGGCTGCGCACCACGCAGATGCGCGAGCTGATCCAGCCCGCGCAAACGGTCGTGCCACTCACCGCGAGCGTCGCCGACATGACCCGCGTGTTCCTCGAATATCCGGTGAAATACCTGTACGTGACCGACGAGGCCGGGCGCTTCCGCGGCGCGGTCGCGCTGAAGGACATCACGTCCGACCTGCTCGACAAGCGCGACACGACCGACAAGACGGCCGCGCACTACGTGCACACGCCGTTCCCGCTGCTGACCCCCGACATGCCGCTCGGCACCGCGCTCGAGCACTTCATGTGCTTCCAGGGCGAGCGCCTGCCGGTGATCGAGAGCGTCGCGGAGCCGACGCTCGCGGGCGTCGTCTACAAGACGTCGTTGCTCGATGCGTACCGCAGGATGACGGGCGAGCGCTGATTCAATCCGGCGCGCGCCCCAGCACCGCCCACGAGAAGAACCCCGCGAGCACCGCCTCGGCCGCCTCGGCCGACACCTGCTGCGGATCGGCCGTGTAGTACGACTGCACGCCGTCGCACAGGCTCATCAGCCCGAGCGCGAGCGTCTCGGCCGGCAGCCGCAGCGGCGTGCCCGAATGCTCCGCGAACGCGCGGATGATGTCGGCCATCTGCGTGCGCGATTCCTGCAGGAACTGGTTGAACCGCACGCGGAACTTCGCGTCGCGCGCCGCCTGCAGCTTCGCCTCGACCCACAGCAGGTGGCACCGGTCGTCGATATGCATCCGCCGGTAATAGGCCAGCGCGGTCGCCTCCATGTGCTCGCGCGTGCCGCCGCCCTGGAAGATCTGCCGCAACTCCGCCTGCATCGACGCGTGATCCCGCGCGAGCAGCTCGAACAACAGCTCCGCCTTGCTGCGGAAATTCGAATAGAACGCGCCGCGCGTATAGCCGGCCGCGGCCGTGATGTCCTCGACGCTCGCGGCGACGAAGCCTTTCTTCAGAAAAATGTCCTGCGCAGCACTCAGCAGACGCTCGCGCGTCTGGTCCTTGCTCTGCTCCCGGGTCAAGCGCTGTGGTTTCATGGCGCGAAGTCTAGCACTTTTCACCTTTCAAATTCATCTTTGCATTCAGATACAAGCGTGTATTAGAATGCGCCACTGTTTCAGAAAGATCGTGTCCGCCCGCGCGCCGCCGCGCGCTGTTCGAGGCAAGCGCCCGCCGCTTGCCGGTTTCGTTCCGCTGTTATCGCCTCTGGGGGTTTCGTGAATCGCTCCGGTTCCCGCGCCGCGCTGCTGCTCGGCGCCGCGCTCGTCCTCGCCGCCTGTCATCCGAAAGAATCCGCGCCACCCGCGCCGCGCCCCGTGGTCGCGCAGCCGGCCCGCGCCGACGGCGCCGCGGTGTCCCGCACGCTGCCCGGCGAGATCCAGCCGCGCTACGCGACGCCGCTGTCGTTCCGCATCGCCGGCAAGATCGTCGAGCGCAAGGTGCGGCTCGGCGATACCGTGAAGAACGGCCAGGTCGTCGCGCTGCTCGATCCGTCCGACGTCGAGAAGAATGCCGCGAGCGCACAGGCGCAGCTCGACGCCGCATCGCACCGCCTCGCGTTCGCGAAGCAGCAGCTCGAGCGCGACCGCGCGCAGGCCCGCGAGAACCTGATCGCCGCCGCGCAGCTCGAACAGACCGAGGATGGCTACGCATCCGCGCTCGCGCAGCGCGACCAGGCGCAGCAGCAGCTCGCGCTCGCGAAGAACCAGCTCCGCTACGCGACGCTCGTCGCCGATCACGACGGCACCATCACCGCCGAACAGGCCGACACGGGCCAGAACGTGTCCGCCGGCCAGCCCGTCTACCAGCTCGCGTGGGCGGGCGACGTCGACGTCGTCAGTGACGTGCCCGAGGCCGCGCTCGCGTCGCTCGCGCCGGGCCACGCGGCGAGCGTCACGCTGCCGTCGCTGCCGGGCCGGCAGTTCGCCGCGAAGGTGCGCGAGATCGCGCCGGCCGCCGATCCGCAAAGCCGCACCTACCGCGTGAAGCTGTCGCTCGTGCGGCCCGATCCGTCGATCCGGCTCGGCATGACCGCCGACGTCGCGTTCGACGGCGCGCCGGCCGCGGACGCCGCTGCCGCCGCCGCAATCATCACGCTGCCCGCGACCGCGCTGTTCCACGACGGCCAGCACCCGGCCGTGTGGGTCGTGCGCGCGAAGGACGACACGCTCGAGCTGCGCCGCGTCGACGTCGCGCGCTTCAACGAGCGCACCGTCACCGTGTCGCACGGGCTGCAGCCGGGCGAGCGCGTCGTGCTGCAGGGCGTGCACACGGTCAGCGCGGGCGAGAAGGTCCGCGCGATCGCGCCGCTGCATCCGGAGGACTTCGCGTCATGAGTTCGTTTCGCGAAGAAGGCCGTTTCAACCTGTCCGCATGGGCGCTGCGCCACCAGGCGCTCGTCGTCTACCTGATCGCGCTCGCGACGCTCGCGGGCATCCTCGCTTACACCCGCCTCGCGCAATCCGAGGATCCGCCGTTCACGTTCCGCGTGATGGTGATCCGCACGCTGTGGCCCGGCGCGACCGCGCGCCAGGTTCAGGAGCAGGTCACCGACCGGATCGGCCGCAAGCTGCAGGAAACCCCTGCGATCGACTACCTGCGCAGCTACTCGCGCCCCGGCGAATCGCTGATTTTCTTCACGATGAAGGATTCGGCGCCCGTCCGGGACGTGCCCGAGACGTGGTACCAGATCCGCAAGAAGGTCGGCGACATCGGCTACACGCTGCCGCCCGGCGTGCAGGGCCCGTTCTTCAACGACGAGTTCGGCGACGTCTACACCAACATCTACACGCTCGAAGGCGACGGCTTCTCGCCCGCGCAGCTGCACGACTATGCGGACCAGCTGCGCACCGTGCTGCTGCGCGTGCCGGGCGTCGGCAAGGTCGACTATTTCGGCGATCCGACGCAGCGGATCTTCATCGAGGTCAACAACGCGCAGCTCACGCGGCTCGGCATTTCGCCGCAGCAGCTCGGCCAGGCGCTGAACGAGCAGAACAGCGTGGCATCCGCCGGCGTGCTGACGACCCTCGACGACCGCGTGTTCGTGCGGCCGAGCGGCCAGTTCGACAAGGTCGACGCGATCGCCGACACGCTGCTGCGCATCAATGGCCGCACGTTCCGGCTCGGCGATCTGGCGACGGTCCGGCGCGGCTACGACGATCCGGCCGTGACCCAGATGCGTACGGTCGGCATCGGCGCGGCCGGCGCAGGCGCGGACAACCGGAACGCCGGCGGCAGGAACCCGCCCAGCCGGGCCGTGCTCGGCATCGGCATCACGATGCAGCCCGGCGGCGACGTGATCCGGCTCGGCAAGGCGCTCGACGCGCAGTCGGCGGCGCTGCAGGCGCAGCTGCCCGCCGGCCTGAAGCTGACCGAGGTGTCGAGCATGCCGGACGCGGTGGCGCATTCGGTCGACGACTTCCTCGAGGCGGTCGCCGAAGCGGTGGCGATCGTGCTGGTCGTCAGCCTCGTGTCGCTCGGCCTGCGCACCGGGATGGTCGTCGTGATCTCGATCCCGGTCGTGCTCGCCGTCACCGCCCTCTTCATGTACCTGTTCGGCATCGGCCTGCACAAGGTGTCGCTCGGCACGCTGGTGCTCGCGCTCGGCCTGCTCGTCGACGACGCGATCATCGCGGTCGAGATGATGGCCGTGAAGCTCGAACAGGGCTTCAGCCGCGCGCGCGCCGCCGCATTCGCATACACCAGCACCGCATTCCCGATGCTGACCGGCACGCTCGTCACGGTGTCCGGCTTCCTGCCGATCGCGCTCGCGAAATCGAGCACCGGCGAGTACACGCGCTCGATCTTCGAGGTGTCGGCGATCGCGCTGATCGCGTCGTGGTTCGCGGCCGTCGTGCTGATCCCGCTGCTCGGCTTCCACATGCTGCCGGAGCGCAAGCGGGCCGCGCATGAGGCGCACCTGCCCGACGACCACGAGCACGACATCTACGAAACCCGCTTCTACACGCGGCTGCGCGGCTGGATCCACTGGTGCATCGAGCGGCGCTTCGTCGTGCTGGCGATCACCGGCGCGCTGTTCGTCGTGTCGCTGATGGGCTTCTCGCTCGTGCCGCAGCAGTTCTTCCCGAGCTCCGACCGCCCCGAGCTGCTGGTCGACCTGCGCCTGCCCGAAGGCGCGTCGTTCGCGGCGACGCTGCGCGAGACCGAGCGCCTCGAGCAGGCGATCGCGAACCGCCCCGAGATCGACCACGCGGTCAATTTCGTCGGCAGCGGCGCGCCGCGCTTCTACCTGCCGCTCGACCAGCAGCTGCAGCTGCCGAACTTCGCGCAGTTCGTGATCACCGCGAAATCGGTCGAGGATCGCGAGAAGCTCGCGCGCTGGCTCGAAACCGCGCTGCGCGACCGCTTCCCGGCCGTGCGCTGGCGGCTGTCGCGGCTCGAGAACGGGCCGCCGGTCGGCTATCCGGTGCAGTTCCGCGTCAGCGGCGACGACATCGCGACCGTGCGCGGCATCGCCGAGAAGGTCGCGGCGACGGTGCGCGGCGACGCGCGCACGGTGAACGTGCAGTTCGACTGGGACGAGCCGGCCGAGCGCTCGGTGCGCTTCGAGCTCGACCAGAAGAAGGCGCGCGCGCTGAACGTCACGTCGCAGGACGTGTCGAGCTTCCTCGCGATGACGCTGACGGGCACGACGGTCACGCAATACCGCGAGCGCGACAAGCTGATCGCGGTCGACCTGCGCGCGCCGCAGGCCGACCGCGTCGATCCGGCGAAGCTCGCGGGCCTCGCGCTGCCGACGCCGAACGGCCCGGTGCCGCTCGGCTCGCTCGGCCGCTTCACGCCGGCGCTCGAATACGGCGTGATCTGGGATCGCGACCGTCAGCCCACCATCACCGTGCAGTCGGACGTGCACGCCGGCGCGCAGGGCATCGACGTCACGCACACGATCGACGGCAAGCTGAACGCACTGCGCGCGCAGTTGCCGGTCGGCTACCAGATCAACATCGGCGGCTCGGTCGAGGAAAGCGCCAAGGCGCAGAAGTCGATCAACGCGCAGATGCCGCTGATGGCGATCGCGGTGTTCACGCTGCTGATGATCCAGCTGCAGAGCTTCTCGCGCGTGCTGATGGTCGTGCTGACCGCGCCGCTCGGGCTGATCGGCGTGGTGTCGACGCTGCTGCTGTTCGGCCAGCCGTTCGGCTTCGTCGCGATGCTCGGCGTGATCGCGATGTTCGGGATCATCATGCGCAACTCGGTGATCCTCGTCGACCAGATCGAGCAGGACATCGCGGCCGGCCACGGCCGCTTCGACGCGATCGTCGGCGCGACCGTGCGGCGCTTCCGGCCGATCGCGCTGACGGCCGCCGCCGCGGTGCTCGCGCTGATCCCGCTGCTGCGCTCGAACTTCTTCGGGCCGATGGCCACCGCGCTGATGGGCGGCATCACCAGCGCGACCGTGCTGACCCTGTTCTACCTGCCGGCGCTGTACGCCGCGTGGTTCCGCGTGAAGAACGACGAGCGCGATCCGCCGGGCGGCCCGTCTGTCGGCCCCTCTGTCGGCCCGTCCGGCGGCAGCACGCCGCCCGCCACGCCGTCGGGAGCCTGATCATGGAGTTGTCGATGAACCTGATGACGAAAACCGCGCGCGCGCTCGCGGCCGCGGGCGTCGCGTCGCTGGCCGGCTGCGCGTGGTTCGCGCCGAGCGGCGAGCCGCCCGCGATGCCGTCGCCCGCGCACTACGGCGCGGCGCCTCAGGCCGCGCAAACCGTCGCCGCGCAAGGCGTCGCGCAGCAGTTCGAAATCGGCGCGCAGCCGGTGCCCGACTGGTGGCGGCAATTCCGCTCCGACGCGCTGAACGCGGTGGTCGACGAAGGGCTGCGCAACAGCCCGACGCTCGGCGCGGCCGAGCACAGCCTCGCCGCGGCGCGCGAACAGCTGCGCGCGCAGATCGGCAGCTCGATGCTGCCGTCGATCGACGCGGGCGGCCAGGCGACGCGCCAGCGCGCGCTCGGCGTGCCGATCCCCGCGCTCGGCGAGCCGACGCTGCTGTACAACACGTTCGTCGGGCAGATTCAGGCGAACTACACGATCGACCTGTTCGGCGCCGCGCGCTTCGCGAACCGCGCGCTCGCCAAACGCGTCGACATCAGCGCGTTCCAGCTCGAATCCGCGCGCCGCGCACTCGCCGCGAACATCGTCACCGCGTCGATCACGGCGTCGGTGCTCAACGCGCAGATCGACACGACCGAGCGGCTCGTCGCGCTCGCCGACGCGCAGGCGCACGACGCCGAGCGCCGCCATGCGCTCGGCGCCGCGTCGCGCAGCGATGCGCTGAACGCGCGGCAAAGCGCGGAGACCTTCGCGGCGAGCCTGCCCGCGCTGCGCCAGCAGCGCGATTCGGCACGCCATGCGCTCGCGGTGCTGATCGGCCGCACGCCCGACCAGCCGCCCGCCGACCTCACGCTCGACGATCTCCATCTGCCCGAGCAGGTGCCCGTCGTGGTGCCGTCCGACCTGCTGCAGAGCCGGCCCGACATCCGCGCCGCCGACGCGGCGCTGCAGGCCGCCGCGGCCGAAGTGGGCGTGGCCACCGCGCAGCTGTTCCCGCAGTTGTCGCTGTCGGCGTCGATGGGCAGAGGCGGCTTCAGCTGGCCGGCGATGCTGTCCGGCGCGGGCGCGATCTGGAGCGTCGGCGCGTCGCTCAGCCAGCCGATCTTCCACGGCGGCGCGCTGCTCGCGCAGCGCCGCGCGGCGAAGGCGAGCTACGAGGCCGCCGTCGACCAGTACAAGCAGGCGGTGCTCGGCGCGTTCCAGAACGTCGCCGATTCGCTCGCGGCGCTCGAGCACGACGCGCAGGCGCTCGACGCGTCGGGCCGCGCGGCACTCGCCGCGCGCGGCGCATACGACGACACCGCCGCGCGCGTGCGGCTCGGCGCGCTGCCGCCGTCCGCGTCGCGGGCGAGCGAGCTGCAGTACCGCAATGCGCGGCTCGACGAGATCCGCGCGACCGGCGCGCGGCTCGCGGATACCGCGCGGCTGTACCAGGCGATGGGCACGCCGCCCGGCAGCGAGGCCCGACCGGGCGCGCAGGCGCGCGCCGCCGGCGCGGATTCCGCCGTCACGCCCGCCGCACAGTAATCGGCGGGCACCCCACGGGCGCGCGCGGGCCGATCTCCGCGCGCGCCCGCTTTCCTCTTCCCGCTTGACCCTCACGGGGCGTAACGTTCGAGACTCCCGTGTGCGCACCAAACGGAGGAACAAATGCGACTGAAAGTGGGGGAACTGGCGAAACGCAGCGGGCTCACCGTCCGCACGCTTCATCACTATCACGCGATCGGTCTCCTCACGCCGTCGGCGCGCGCCGACAACGGCTACCGGCTGTACGACCGCGACGACATCGCCCGGCTCCACCAGATCCAGGCCCTGCGTCGCTTCGGACTGTCGCTCGCCGAAATCGGCGATTACCTGAACCAGCCCGGCGCCCCGCTCGTCGACCTCGTCGCGAAGCAGATCACGCTGCTCGAGCGCCAGATCGCGCAGGCCGCGCGGCTGCGCGAGCGGCTCGTCGGCCTGCACGCGCAGCTCGCCGCGGGCACGGAGCCGGAACTGGCCGATTGGCTCACCACACTGGAGTTGATGACCGTGTACGACAACTATTTCTCAGAGGAAGAACTCGCGCGCCTGCCGATGTACCGCAAGAGCCAGACGGGCGACGCGGAATGGATCGCCCTCGTCGGCGACGTGCGTGCGCTGTACGACGCGGGCGTGCCGCCGGAGGACGAACGGGCGCGTACGCTCGCCGCGCGCTGGATGGCCCTGCTCGTGCGCGACACGAACAACGACCCGCGCCTGCTCGCGAAACTGAATCGGATGCACGAACGCGAGCCGTCGATGCAGGCGCAGATCGGCATCTCGACCGCGCTGCGCGACTACGTGCTGCAAGCGGTTGCGGAGACGAAGATGCGCATTTTCGAGCGCTACCTCGAGCCCGACGAAATCCGCTTCATGCGCGCGCATTACGGCGAACGCGCGATGGAATGGCCGCAGCTGATGGCCGACGTGCGCGATGCACTCGAAGCGGGCGTGCGGCCCGATTCGCCCGAGGCCCGCGCGCTTGCGGTGCGCTGGCTCGACCTGTTCCGCAGCTACGCGGGCGACGACCCGGCGACGCATGCGAAATTCCGCCGCGCGATGCAGACCGAGCCGGCACTGACGAAGGACGCGTGGGTCGACGACTCGCTGCTCGGCTTCATGCGCGCAGCGATGGCGCAGTTGGCGCCGCAACGCTGAACGGGAGGTGACCGGGCGGCGGGCCGCCCGTCACGCCCGGTTACGGATAGCGCCGCTCGCTGAGGCGGCGCCAGCGCTTCATCATGTAGCCGAGAAACAGCGGGTTCGCCTTCAGGTCCGCGCTCGGCACGGGCGGGCTGCCGCCGTCCGTCACCTTTTTGCCCATCACGATCACTTCCTCGCCGCGCAGCACGTACTTCCTGCCCTGGTCGATCAGGAAATACTTGACCCCGTTCGGGCTGATGTCACCGGTACAGGCGATCTTGTACGCGAACAGGAACTGCTTGCGGTCGTTGCCGAGCAGGTCGCGCATTTCGACCGACGCCGGCACGACGTCGAGGATCTTGTCCTCGCCGCATGCGGTCACGTCGTCGCGCACGGTCCATTCAGGCTGCCCGTTCAGCGTGCCGACGACCCGAAGCTTCACGCCGTCGTCCTGCCCGGTGCGCGTGAACGTGACCGCATGGGCGCCGGCCGCGTCGGTCCACGTGTAGTCGGCGGCATGGGCCGCGCAGCTGAACAGCAGGGCCGCGAGCGCGGGTCCGGTGCGTCGATATTGGATTGTCATCGTTATTGTGGCCTTCGGAATGAGCGCGCCATTATCCTGAAATGCGCTTGCCGTCGCCATCCGGTCGCGTCGGTCACCCGCGCCGGTCACCACTTGCAGCCGGCGTCGCGCACCGTGTCGAGCGCGAGCGCGGGGATCGCCAGCAGGCCCATCCCCGCGTATGCGTTCCGGCAATCTGCGCGACGGGCTTCCGACACGCCACGCGCCAATGTTGCATCCACCGTGTCGCGCCGCTGCGCGATTCCGCCCGACGATGCGCCGAGCGCGCCGATCGCAGCGGCAGCAGGACTGCGCCCGACCGACCGTGGTGTGCCGATCGCATCGAGGTCATGCCGCCAGTCGACGCCGGCGGCTGGCTCGTTCGGCCTGACGGCTTCGACGCGATTCGCGGCCGCATCCGCCTTCGTGACGGCCTCCGGGTTCGGCGATCGGTTCTGCGTGCCTGTCGACGGCGCCGGCCTGCGCACAGCGGCGACGTTTGGCTCATGACGACGCGGCAAGCGCGCGGCGCTGCGTGCGTCTGCCGCCGGCCGCTGCGCAATCCATTCGACGATCAGCGCCCGCCTCGCCGTCTCCGCTGCGTGCGGTTGCACCGCTCGGCCCGTCGTCGGCATCGACTTGAGCGCAAGCCAGCCCGCCACATGAACGGACACCGCGACGACGCACGCCACCGCGCCGACGCCCAGCCGTTGCCGGCGGCCGCCCGCGCCGGGCCACGCGCGCGCCGTCATTCCGCATCGACGCTATCGCTGCCGTCGTCGTCGAACGCGAGCAGGTCGCCGGGCTGGCAATCGAGATAGCGGCAGATCGCCTCGAGCGTCGCGAAGCGGATGCCCTTGACCTTCCCTTGCTTGAGCAGCGACAGGTTCTGTTCGGTGATGCCGACGGCCGCCGCCAGATCCTTCGAGCGGACCTTGCGGGTCGCGAGCATCACGTCGAGCTTGATGACGATCGGCATTGCGCGCGCCTCACACGAATTGCCGATGCTCGGCGTCGAGCTCGCTCGCCTGCCGCAGGATGTGCGCGATCACGAGGATGCAGCCCGCGGTGAACAGCGCGACGACGTAAGGCAGGCCGACGCTGATCGACACGACATGGCGCCCGGCCGGTTCGCGCATCGTCGCCCACATGCTCAGCAGCGGTTCGCACAGCACGCTCAGCACGACCCACAGGCCGATCGCGCGCCCCATCCTGCCGAGATGGCCGGCCGCCTGCGCGGAGAAATAGTCGCGGCGCGCATAGGTGCGGAACAGCAGGCGCAGATGATGCAGGCCGATCGCGAGCGCGGCGAGCGGCACGCTCGACAGCACGATGCCGCCCGCCTTCTGCCACCACGGCATCGCGGCGACGTCCACGCCGAGCCCGGCGATCAGCGAATCGGTCAGGCCGAACCCGAAGCCGGCGCCGGCGTCGATCGACGTCAGCGACGGAAAGGCCCAGCACGCGGCGTTGAGCAGCAGCATGCCAACGATGAACCCCAGGGTGACGGCAGCCATCCGCTGGCTGAGGCGGGCAACGCGATCGGAATGCATGTGATGTCCTCGACGGGTGGAGATCCAGCCATCGATTCTACCGATAAAATTATCGTAAAACGATAATTAATGATCGTCGAATGTTGATTTTTGTCGCGCCTCGCCGGCGCGCTCACGCGTCCCGCGTCGCGACCCCGAGCGCGCGCAGCCGCCGGTACAGCGTGCGCTCGCTGAGCCCGACGTGCTCGGCCAGCGCCCGGCGCGTGCCGCGAAACGTGCGCGCGATCCGCACGAGTTCGTCGTCGGACAGCGTGCGCGCCGCGTCCGGCTGCCGCGCGGCGTCGCCCGCCTGCGCGACCTCGTCGGGCAGGTGCTCGACGCGGATCGCGCCGTCGTCCGCGAACAGGCACGCGCGCTCCAGCACGTTGCGCAGCTCGCGGATGTTGCCGGGCCATGCGTACGCTTCGAGGCACGCGCGCGCCGCGTCGGTCAGCGTGAACGACGTGTCGCGCGCCCCGGCGCGCGCGTTCGCGATGCGCCGCAGGATCGACGCGGCCAGCAGCGCGATATCGCCGTGCCGCTCGCGCAGCGCGGGCAGCGGAATCGGAAACGCGCTGATCCGGTAGTAGAGATCCTGGCGGAACCGGCCGTCGTCGACCATCGCGCGCAGCGGCTTGTGCGTCGCGGCGACCAGCCGGAAATCCGCGCGCAGCGCCTCGACGCCGCCGACCCGCCGGAACGTGCCCGACTCGATCAGCCGCAGCAGCTTCACCTGCATCGGCAGCGGCACGTCGCCGATCTCGTCGAGGAACAGCGTGCCGCCCTGCGCGGTTTCGACGAGGCCCGGCTTGCGCGCCGCCGCCCCCGTGAACGCCCCCTTCTCGTAGCCGAACAGCTCGCTTTCGAACAGCGTCTCGGCGATCCCCGAGCAATCGACGACGACGAACGGCCCCTGCGCCCGCGCGCTCGCCTCGTGCAGCGCCCGCGCGAACAGTTCCTTGCCGGTGCCCGATTCGCCGAGCAGCAGCACCGGCAGCATCGACGGCGCGACCCGCTGCAGCGAGCCGAGCGCCGCATTGAACGCATCCGAGCCGCCGACGAGCCCGTCCGCGCTCGGCTGCGCGGACGCGCTGCGGACCGTCGTCAGCCGCTCGACGTACGCGATCACGCCACCCGCCGCATCGAAGATCGGGCGCAGCTCGACGTCGACGTGCTCGGGGCCGCGCGGCGTGTGATGGATGTGCAGCACGCGATTGACGCCGCGCGACTCGAGCGCCTGCTTCATCGGGCAATGCTCGCCGGCCTGGTCGCACGGCACGTCGTAGTGATGCGATACGCGGTAGCAATGCCGGCCCACGTGCTCGACGCCCGCGACGCCGAACTGGCGCCGGTACGCGCCGTTGGCCGCGAGGATCCGGTACTCCGGATCGACGACGATCATCGGCTGCGGATCCTGCTCGAGATAGGAGACGAGCGCGTCCACGTCGGGCGCGGCGCCGCGCGTCGGCGCGGGAACGATCGGGATGATGTCGTGCGGGTGCATGGGGCGAATTCGGGATGGCTGCCACGGAGACTGCCAATTCTGCCATCCCGCTGCCGAAACTGGCAGTGCCACTGCGCCGCACGTCCCGGCGCGGCCCCGCCCGGCGCACATCCGCGGGCGAAAACACGAGACGAATCAAGCCACTGGCGTGTGCGCCGGCGCGACGGAGCCGGCTGGCACGGATTTTGTACACATGAAGGCCGATTGCCGAACCTGATCGAGGACATCCCCGTGAGCAACGCCCCCGCCATGTCGGTCGAAGGCTTCTTCGACCCGGCGACCAGCACCATCAGTTACCTGCTGCTCGAACCCGCGAGCCGCGCGTGCGCGCTGATCGACAGCGTGCTCGACTACGACCCGAAGTCGGGCCGCACGCGCACCGCCAACGCCGACCGGCTGATCGCGCGCGTGGCCGAACTCGGCGCGACGGTGCACTGGCTGCTGGAAACGCACGTGCACGCCGACCACCTGTCCGCTGCGCCGTACCTGAAAGCGCGCGTCGGCGGCGAGATCGCGATCGGCGCGCAGGTGCGCCGCGTGCAGCACGTGTTCGGCCAGCTGTTCAACGCGGGCCCCGGCTTCGCGGCCGACGGCAGCCAGTTCGACCGGCTGCTCGACGACGGCGACGTGCTGCCGCTCGGCGCGCTGTCGATCCGCGCGCTGCACACGCCCGGCCACACGCCGGCCTGCCTGACCTATTGCGTCGACGACGGCGCGCAGCGCGCCGCATTCGTCGGCGACACGCTGTTCATGCCCGACTACGGCACCGCGCGCTGCGATTTCCCGGGCGGCGACGCGCGTGCGCTGTACCGGTCGATCGCGCGCGTGCTGAGCCTGCCGCCCGACACGCGCCTCTACATGTGCCACGACTACCAGCCCGGCGGCCGCGACCTGCAGTACGTGAGCACCGTCGCCGACCAGCGGCGCGCGAACGTGCACGTGCGCGACGGCGTGACCGAGGACGACTTCGCCGCGATGCGCACCGCGCGCGACGCGACGCTCGACATGCCGGTGCTGATGCTGCCGTCGGTGCAGGTCAACATGCGCGCCGGCCATCTGCCGGCGGCCGAAGACAACGGCGTGCGCTACCTGAAGATCCCGCTCGACGCGATCTGAGCCGCCCACGCCACCCCGCCCCGACCGGAGAATTCCAGAACATGACCATCCGCACGCTGACCGACACGCTGTCGGTCTCGCCCCAGATCACGGCCGCCGACCTGCCCGCGCTGCGCGACGCGGGCTTTCGCGCGATCGTCTGCAACCGCCCGGACGGCGAAGGCCCGGACCAGCCGACCGTCGCCGAGCTGCGCGCGGCCGCCGCGCCGCTCGGCCTCGACGTGCACGACCTGCCGGTCGATTCCGGCAAGGTCACCGACGAGCAGGCCGCGCGGTTCGGCGCGCTCATCGCGTCGCTGAATGCGTCGCGCCACACGCCGGTGCTCGCGTACTGCCGCACCGGCACGCGCTCGGCGACGCTGTGGGCGCTGTCGCAGGCCGGCCTGCGGCCGCCGGACGACATCGTCGCGACGGCCGCCGCCGCCGGCTACGACCTGTCCGCGCTCGTGCCGCGCCTCGCCCCGCGCGGCGAACGCGCGGCGCCGCCGGTGGATGCGCAGCACGACATCGTGATCGTCGGCGCGGGCGCGGCCGGCCTCGCGGTCGCGTCGAGCCTGCTCGCGCGCGACCGCTCGCTCGACATCGCGGTGATCGACCCGGCCGACGTGCATTACTACCAGCCGGGCTGGACGATGGTCGGCGCGGGCGTGTTCCGGCCGGAAACCACCGCGCGCCGGATGTCCTCCGTGCTGCCGCGCGGCGTGCGCTGGATCCAGGCGGCAGTCGCCGGCTTCGAGCCGGACGCGCATGCGGTGGTGCTCGACGGCTGCCGCCGGATCGGCTACCGGCAACTGATCGTCTGCCCGGGGCTCAAGCTCGACTGGCACGCGATCGACGGGCTCGCCGACACGCTCGGCCGCAACGGCGTCACGTCGAACTACCGCTACGATCTCGCGCCGTACACGTGGCAGCTCGTGCGCGACTTCAACGGCGGCCGCGCGCTGTTCACGCAACCGCCGATGCCGATCAAGTGCGCAGGCGCGCCGCAGAAGGCCATGTATCTCGCCTGCGACCACTGGCGGCGCTCGGGCCGCCTCGACGCCGCGAACGTCGAGTTCCTGAACGCGGGCGCCGCGCTGTTCGGCGTGGCCGACTACGTGCCCGCGCTGATGGAATACGTGAAGCGCTACGACATCGCGCTGCAGTTCGGCCACAACCTCGTCGCGATCGACGGCCCCGCGCGCCGCGCGACGTTCCGGCGCGCGCTGCCGGATGGCAACGCGGAAACCGTCGTGCGCGACTTCGACATGATCCACGTGGTGCCGCCGCAGCGCGCGCCCGACTTCGTGCGCGCGAGCCCGCTCGCCGACGCGGCCGGCTGGATCGACGTCGACCCCGCGACGCTGCGGCACAAGCGCTTCGCGAACGTGTTCGCGCTTGGCGACGCCACCAACACGACCAACGCGAAAACCGCCGCCGCCGCGCGCAAGCAGGCGCCGGTCGTCGCGCACAACGTGCTCGCGGCGCTCGGCAAGGTGCATGGCGAAGCCGCCTACGACGGCTACGGCTCGTGCCCGCTGACCGTCGAGCGCGGCCGGATCGTGCTCGCCGAATTCCTGTACGGCGGCAAGGTCGCGCCGACCTTCCCCGCCTGGCTGATCGACGGCCGGCGGCCGTCGCGGCTTGCATGGCTGCTGAAGGAGCGGCTGCTGCCGCCGCTGTACTGGAAGGCGATGCTGAAGGGCCGCGAATGGCTCGCCAAGCCGCCGATCGCCCGTTGACCCCGCCCGACCGGAGCACACCATGCTGATTTCTCTCGTGCTCGGCGGCATCGTCGGCGCGGTGCTCGGGCTGACCGGCGCAGGCGGCGGAATTCTCGCGGTGCCGGCGCTCGTCGTCGGGATGGGCTGGCCGATGCAGCAGGCCACGCCCGTCGCGCTCGTCGCGGTGGCCGGCAGCGCCGCGCTCGGCGCGCTCGAAGGCTTTCGCCGCGGGCTCGTGCGCTACCGCGCGGCGCTGCTGATGGCCGCGGCCGGCGTGCCGCTCACCACGCTCGGCGTGCGGCTCGCCCACATGCTGCCGCAGCGCGTGCTGCTCGCGCTGTTCGCGACGACGATGCTGGTCGTCGCCGGCCGCCTGCTGCGGCAGGCGCTGCGCACGCCGCACGGGGCCGCGCAGGCGTCGCCGCTGTGCGTCGGCCGCGTGAATCCCGATACCGGCCGGCTCGTCTGGTCGTGGCCCGCCGGCCTCGCGCTCGCGTCGACCGGCGCGGTGACGGGCCTGATGACGGGCCTGCTCGGCGTCGGCGGCGGCTTCGTGATCGTGCCGATGCTGCGCAAGTTCACCGACGTGTCGATGCACGGGATCGTCGCGACGTCGCTGATGGTGATCGCGCTGGTCGGCACGGGCGGCGTGTTCGCGACGCTCGTCGCGGGCACGCATGCGCCGCTCGACGTGACGCTGTGGTTTACCGTGACGACCGCGCTGGGGATGGCGGCCGGGCGTGGCGTGTCGCGGCGGCTGTCTGCGCGGCATGTGCAGATCGGGTTCGCGGGCGCGCTCGTGTGTGTCGCGATCGGGTTGATGGTGAAGGCGGTGTTCGGGGTGTGAGCGGCATGACGCCCGGCGACCCGCTATCGGCGCCGGGCACATCGTCGATCAATCCCTTCGCGCCACTGCGCCGACGTAGTCTTGCGCCGCCGCAGCCGGCAATCCAGGCAGCCTGTCCGCCAGCCCCGTCCCCGCTTCCCTGGTACATAGGCGGCAAAAATACGCCGCCGTGCTGCCGCCGCACCCACACCCTGCCGCCGGACCCACACCAAAAGAAATTGCGCGCCGGCACGTCACTGTCAAAAACAAAAACAAAACGGGCGGCCCCGTCGGAGAGGCCGCCCGTTCTCACGGTCGTATTCAGCGCAGCCGCGCGTCAGGCCAGCGCCGCCATCCTGCGCCGCTCCTGCCGCAGCATCACGAAGTTCGCGATCACGACGCCGGCCGTCACCGCGAAGATGAGCAGCGTCGCGAGCGCGTTCATCTCCGGATTCAGGCCGAGCCGCACGCGCGAGAACACCACGAGCGGCAGCGTCGTCGAGCCGGGGCCGGACAGGAACGCCGACAGCACCAGATCGTCGATCGACAGCGTGAACGACAGCAGCCAGCCGGCGATCAGCGCCTGCGAGATCAGCGGCAGCGTGACCGCGAAGAACACCTTGAGCGGCGTCGCGCCGAGATCGAGCGCGGCCTCCTCGAGCGACGGGTCCAGCTCGCGCACGCGCGACTGCACGATGATCGCGACGTACGAGATGCACAGCATCACGTGGCCGAGCCAGATCGTGAAGATGCCGCGCTCGGCCGGCCAGCCGATCCACTTGCCGAGTTCGATGAACAGCAGCAGCAGCGAGATGCCCTGGATCACCTCGGGAATCACGAGCGGTGCGTTGATCATCCCGCTGAACAGCGCGAAACCGCGAAAACGCCCCATCCGCGCGAGCACGAAACCGGCCCACGTGCCGATCGCGACCGACGCGGTGGCGGTCATCAGGCCGATCTTCAGCGACAGCCATGCGGCGGTCAGCAGCTCGTCGTCGTCGACGAGCGCCGAGTACCAGCGGAACGAGAAGCCCGACCACACCGTCACGAGCTTCGACTCGTTGAACGAGTAGACGATCAGGCTCAGGATCGGGATGTACAGGAACGCGAAGCCGGCGGCGAGCGCCGCGAACTGCAGGTAACGATTCGGCTTCATGAACGGCGGCCCTCCTGCTCCTTCGCCTGGAAGTGCTGGAACATCGCCATCGGCACGAGCAGCAGCAGCACCATCGCGCAGGTCACGGCGGACGCCATCGGCCAGTCGGCGTTGTTGAAGAATTCATTCCACATCACGCGGCCGATCATCAGCGTGTTCGCGCCGCCGAGCAGTTCCGGAATCACGTACTCGCCCACCGCCGGGATGAACACCAGCAGGCAGCCCGCGATGATGCCGTTCTTCGACAGCGGCAGCGTGATCTGCACGAACGCCTTCCACGGCTTCGCGCCGAGGTCGTACGCGGCTTCGAGCAGGCGCAGGTCCATCTTCACGAGGTGCGCGTACAGCGGCATCACGAGGAACGGCAGGTACGAATAGACCATCCGATGTAGACCGCGTAGTTCGTGCGGTACAGCTCGATCGGCGTATGGATCAGGCCGATCCACATCAGGAAGTCGTTCAGCAGGCCGTTGTTCTTCAGGATGCCGATCCACGCGTACACGCGGATCAGGAACGACGTCCAGAACGGCAGCATCACGCCCATCATCAGGATGTTGCGGGTCGCCGGGTTCGAGCGCGCGATGTAGTACGCCATCGGATAGCCGATCAGCAGGCACAGCACCGTCGTGACGGCCGCGACCAGCACCGAGTTCACGTAGGTCGCGAAGTACAGGCTGTCGGTCAGCAGGAACGCGTAGTGCGACAGGTTCAGCGCGACGTGCACGACGCCGTCCGCATAGGTCGCGAGTTCCGAATACGGCGGGATGCCGAGCTGCAGCTCGGCGAAGCTGATCTTGACGACCAGCACGAACGGCACGAGGAAGAACAGCACGAGCCACGTGAACGGCCCGGCGACGACCGCGGTGCGGCCGGTCAGGTTGAAGCGCCGCACCGGCCAGTTGAGCAGGGACTTGAACGCGGTCATGACGTCAGCACCACCCCCGCCGACGCGCTCCAGCGCACGTAGATCTCGTCGCCGAGCGCCGGCGTCTCCAGCTCGGAGATCGCGAGGCTCGACACGTTCGCGATCACCGTCTTGCCCGCGTCGAGCTTCACGTGGTACAGCGAATAGCCGCCCATGTACGCGACGTTGGTGATCCGGCCGTGCGCCCAGTTGAACGCGCCCTCGGGCGGCTTGCGCGTGAGCGCGATGCGCTCGGGGCGCACCGACACCGTGACCGGCATGCCGAGCGGCCCGGTGATGCCGTGGTTCACGTACAGCCGGCTCGACAGGTCCGGCGACTCGATGAACACGTGATCGGGCTCGTCCTCGACGGTGACGCCGTCGAACAGGTTGGTCGAGCCGATGAACTCGGCCGAGAAGCGGGTGTTCGGATACTCGTAGACCTCGTTCGGCGAGCCGATCTGCACGATCTGCCCTTCGCTCATCACCGCGAGCCGGTTCGCCATCGTCATCGCCTCTTCCTGGTCGTGCGTGACCATGATGCAGGTGACGCCGACCTTGTTCAGGATGTTGACGAGCTCGATCTGCGTGCGCTGGCGGATCTGCTTGTCG
>Ga0157367_1000429_pt1 | contig 20667 bp, 19 predicted proteins | sample AttbisABBM2_FD_113142 | JGI IMG/M metagenome (GOLD analysis project Ga0157367, IMG submission 113142) | Fungus gardens microbial communities from leaf cutter ant in Botucatu, State of São Paulo, Brazil - Atta bisphaerica ABBM2 | ecosystem: Host-associated > Fungi > Mycelium > Unclassified ... | reverse complement strand
TCGGCTTCGAGCAGATCGACGCGGTGGCGGGCGGCGAGACGGCCGGCATCCCGTTCGCGGCATGGCTCGCGGATCGCATGATGGTGCCGATGCAGTACGTGCGCAAGAAGCCGAAGGGTTTCGGCCGCAACGCGCAGATCGAGGGCCACCTGGAAGAAGGCTCGCGCGTGCTGCTCGTGGAAGACCTGACGACCGACAGCCGCAGCAAGATCAACTTCGTCAACGCGCTGCGCACGGCCGGCGCGACGGTGAACCACTGCTTCGTGCTGTTCCACTACAACATCTTCAAGGAAAGCGTGTCGGTCCTGAAGGACATCGACGTCGACCTGCACGCGCTCGCGACGTGGTGGGACGTGCTGCGCGTCGCGAAGGCGTCGGGCTACTTCGAGACGAAGACGCTCGACGAAGTCGAGAAATTCCTGCACGCGCCGGCCGAGTGGTCGGCCGCGCACGGCGGCGCGACGGGCGCCCAGGAGTAAGCCCCGTGCCGGCGGACATGCCGGCGCCGCAGCGGCCAGAGCCGCTCGCCTCACGGCGGGCGGCTTTTTTTTCGTCCGCGCGGGAATCGTCGACGATTGCCCGTCATTGCATGCGTCGCTCATCGAACCCTAATGCTAGACTTGCTCCATCGCCGCAACCGCCTTCGCGACAACAACGATGCCGGGCTCGTCGGTCCGGCCCACGTGACGGGAGAAGCGCCATATGCGTGTGGGTCGACAGATCGCTCCGCCTGCGTCATCGAACGGCCCCTCCCCGCTCGCCCTCGTCCTTCTCTGCGCCGCCGGCTTCGCCTGCATGCCGCCGGCCCATGCCGATTCCGCCTTCATCGTCACGAGCGACGACCTGTCGCCGGGCGGCCGCGTCGGCGCCGCGCAGGTGTTCGATCGCGGCGACTGCAAGGGCGCGAACCGCTCGCCGCAGCTGTCGTGGCGCAATCCGCCGCCCGGCACGCGCGGCTACGCGATCACGATGTTCGACCCCGACGCGCCCGGCCACGGCTGGTGGCACTGGGCGGTCGCGAGCCTGCCGGCCAGCGTGACCAGCGTGCCCGCCGATGCGAGCGCGTCGGGCCTGATGCGACGCATCGGCGCGAGCGAGGCGCGCAACGACTTCGGCATCGACGGCTACGGCGGCCCGTGCCCGCCGCCGGGCAAGCCGAACCGCTACGTGATCACCGTCTATGCGCTGAAGAGCACCGACCTGCGCGTCGCGCAGGGCCGCCCCGCGCCGATGTTCGAGCACGAGATCGGCACGCAGGCGCTCGGCTCCGCGCGGATCGTCGTCCACTACGGCCAGTAAGGCCGCGCCCCCGCCGCGCAGCGATTGCCGACGCGCGCGACATGCTGTTGTGCGCCCGCGCATGCAATTCCGACATTTGGCGTTGCTAGACTCGCCGTGACCGATCGCTGCGCATCGCGAACACCGCGCCGCGCATCGGCGCCCGACATCGCGGGCCGACGCGCCCGCGCCCTCGCGTCTTTCCGGAGAACCTTCATGTCGAACATCGTCATCGTCTATCACAGCGGCTACGGCCACACGAAGAAGCTGGCCGAGGCCGTCCACGCCGGCGCGCAGGACACCGGCGCGCAGGTGCGACTCGTCGCCGTCGGCGACCTCGACGACGCAGGCTGGGCCGCGCTCGACGCGGCCGATGCGATCGTGTTCGGCGCGCCGACCTACATGGGCGGCCCGTCCGCGCAGTTCAAGACGTTCGCCGACGCGACGTCGAAAGCGTGGTTCACGCAGAAATGGAAGGACAAGATCGCCGCGGGCTTCACGAACTCCGCGACGATGAACGGCGACAAGTTCTCGACGATTCAATATTTCGTCACGCTGGCGATGCAACACGGGATGGTGTGGGTCGGCACGGGCCTGATGCCGGCCAACTCGAAGGCGGCCACGCGCAACGACATCAACTTCGTCGGCGGCTTCACCGGCCTGCTCGCGCAATCGCCGTCGGACGCATCGCCCGACGAGGCGCCGCTGCCCGGCGACCTCGACACCGCGAAGGCATTCGGCCGGCGCGTCGCCGAGGCGACCGCGCGCTGGATCGCGGGCGGCCGCTGAACGCATCGCCCCGATAAAGGGACACAAGACGGCCCGCGGGCCGTCTTTTTTTCGCCCCGTGCGCTGCAGGGCCGCCGCATGACGTCTTAAAATGGCGGTTTTCCGGCGTGCGAGCGCCACGGCCCCGTTTCAGTGAGAGCGAAATGAGCACCAAAGTCTTTGTCGACGGCCAGGAAGGCACGACCGGCCTCAAGATCTTCGAATACCTGTCGGCACGCAGCGACATCGAAATCCTGCGCATCGACGAAGCCAGGCGCAAGGACGTCGACGAGCGCCGCCGCCTGATCAACGCGTCGGACGTCACGTTCCTGTGCCTGCCCGACGTGGCGTCGCGCGAATCGGCGTCGCTCGTCGAGAACCCGAACACCACGCTGATCGACGCGAGCACGGCATTCCGCACGAGCGCGGACTGGGCGTACGGCCTGCCCGAGCTGACCCGCGCGCAGCGCGAGAAGATCCGCACGTCGAAGCGCATCGCGGTGCCCGGCTGCCATGCGTCGGCCTTCGTGCTCGCGATGCGTCCGCTCGTCGATGCCGGCGTGGTCGCGCCCACCTTCGCCGCGCACAGCTACTCGATCACCGGCTACAGCGGCGGCGGCAAGTCGATGATCGCCGACTACGAGAACCCGGCCCTGGCCGCGAAACTCGCGAGCCCGCGCCCGTACGCACTCGGCCTCACGCACAAGCACCTGCCGGAAATGGCCGCGCATACGGGCCTCGCGAACGCGCCGCTCTTCACGCCGATCGTCGGCCCGTTCCTGAAGGGCCTCGCGGTAACGACCTACTTCACGCCCGGGCAGCTCGCGAAGCGCGCGACGCCGCAGGACGTGCAGCGCATCTTCGCGGAGTACTACGCGGATGAGGCGTTCGTGCGCGTCGCGCCGTTCAACGCCGACGACAACCTCGACGCCGGCTTCTTCGACGTGCAGGCGAACAACGACACGAACCGCGTCGACCTGTTCGTGTTCGGCAACGAAGAGCGCTTCGTCACCGTCGCGCGCCTCGACAACCTCGGCAAGGGCGCGTCGGGCGCCGCGATCCAGTGCATGAACCTCAACATCGGCGTGGCGGAAGACACGGGCCTCAAGCGCTGACCATCCTCGCATGCGATGCAAAGCCGGCCGCTGGCCGGCTTTTTATTTATCTTGAATTGGCATTAAGTGGTAATTCGCGCCCGGATTTACAATTATTTACAAGCTTTCCGTTGCGCAATATTCTTTCAATTAACTTTACCCGCCTTTATCCAGTCAATCCCGAATAGGGATAAACCGGATATCCCCGCTTTAAACACTGCCGTTATAGGAAAAGGCCGCAAACCTTTTTCCGTGGGCCGTCTCGCAGCCGCTCCACGGCCGTTCTTCAGCACGCCTGCCGTTTTAATTCTTACTGAACACCCATCCCTGCAAGGGTTAATTCAACGCCCGCCGTTTCAATCGTCTTTTTTAGACGAGTTCATCAATTGACATCAAAAATACGTGCAGCGACATTAACTCGCACAATTAAACGATTGGAGACAGCGGCATGTCGCACGCCTTATCGAAGGGGGTGGCAACGGCCTTTGCCATTGCCCCTTTCCTGGTTGCATGTGGTGGAGGAGATTCCGGCGCGCCCGGCCCGATCGAAGCGCCCCAATGTTCCGGTTCGAGCTGCGGCACGCAAGGGCCGCCACCGTCGGCGCCCGTCAACGGCGCGCTGTGCCCGGCCAACGCCGACATCGTGAAAAGCACGTATCTCGGCGGCGCGGGTAGCGGCGAGATCGTCAGCGTCAACATCGACGCGGTCGCGATGACCTACACGCTCAAGTGGCTCGAATCGCCGATCCCGCTGAAGACCGGCACCGTCACGCCCACGCGCGTCGGCACGACGATCGCCGGCAAGGTCATCCATCCGCCGGCCGGCACGCTGCCGACCGCCGAGCAAACCCGCTGCGCGTTCGTCCTCACGCCCGGCTCCGGCACGGCCGGCGACGGCTCGACCTATTCGACGGCCGCCGACTTCAACCAGGCGAACCCGCCGATGCTGCTGGTCGGCATGGGCGTCGCGGGCGGCGGCATTCCGGGGGCGACGGTGCAGTACGACGGCCTCACGATCATCCCCGGCGTCCTGCAGAACATCGGCCAGGTGCCGAACCGCCACTTCGACTTCTACCCGTTCCTCGGCTTCGCGAACACGACGACGGACCTCTCGACGCTGCCGGGCACCTACAACGCGCTGATCTATCACCTCGTGCCGTCGTCGAACTACGCGACGAAGGGCTCGAACTCGAGCGAGACGTTCGACGCGAACGGCGCGTGCACGTCGACGGGCGCGGGCGGCTGCCAGACGACCGGCGACCCGTGGCTGGCGAACGCGACGGGCGGCTACTTCAACAGCGCGAAGGCACCGCAGACGCTGCCGCAGACGAGCTTGCCGCTGGTCGGCCAGACCGGCAAGTCGGCGAGCGCACACATGGTGATCGGCCAGCTCAACGGCGCGACAGTCCCGGTGATCGTGCGCACCGGCAACGTGAACCTCGGCACGCCGCCGCTGCACGCCGACGCGAAGGTCGACGACGAATCGGGCATCGCGGTGCTCGGCTCGGCGACGGCGCTCACGTCCGGCGCGATCGACGGCGGCTACGCGGGCGCGGATTCGAACTTCAAGTACACGGCCGCGCTGATCCGCGGCGGCAACGGCACGTTCGTGAACCCGACCACGCAGGGCGCGGAAGACGGCTTCACGCTGGACTACGGGCAAGCGACGCCGGGCCTGCTGAACCTGAAGACGTCTCCGCCGAGCGGCGCGAAGTACACGTCGGCTTCGGGCCTGCTGATCGCGACGGGCGGGCTGTACGCGGCGCTCGTGCAGGGCACGGTGAACGGCGGCGTCGAGCAGTCGTCGGCCAATTCGAGCACGTCGTCGGCGCCGTATTTCGGCGTGGGCGCGCAGATCAGCAAATAACCGCAACCGGCCGCGGCACGCGGCCACGCTGCGGCGGCGCAAGCCGCCGCATCCCCACGGAAGGCGCCCGGCACGGCGCCGGCAGCACCGCACACCAGCAAGAAGCGGCCGACAGGGAGCCGGCCGCCACACACAACAAATCCTGGAGGAGCAACATGAAGCGCAACCTCATTCTGGCCGCGGCCTTTGCCGCGCCCCTTCTTTCGGCCTGCGGCGGCGCCGACAATCCCCCGCCGCTCGTCGAGGACCGGCTCTGCCCCGCGACGCTCGACTACACCACCGTCTACACCGGCGGCGCGGGCAGCGGCGAGCTCGTCAAGCTGCAGCTCGACACGGCCAAGATGACCTGGCAGGTCACCTACGTCGAATCGCCGGTGCCGCGCACCACCGGCACCGTCATGCCGACGCGCGCCGGCACCGTCGACAGCGGCACGCTCACGCAGGAAACGCTGCTGCCGACCAACAAGCTCAACCAGTGCGCGTTCCGCCTGAACGGCGCGAGCCTCGACGCGTCGCGCCCGGCGCGCATCTTCGTCGGCTACGGCGTCGCGGGCGGCACGATTCCCGGCAAGGAAATCCAGTTCGGCGGCGTGCTCGGCCAGGCCGCGGTGCCCGACACCAAGTTCCCGTACTACCCGTTCATCGGTTTCTCGGCGATCGAGACCAACCTCGCGAACGTCGCCGGCACGTACAGCCACGTCGGCTTCGGCGAGGTGCCGTCGCAGAACTTCGCGCCGGCGTCGATCGACGCGAAGGTGACGATCAACGCGGACGGCACGTGGACCAAGTGCGACACGACCGGCCAGTTCGCGGGCAGCTGCCGCCAGCCGGGCACGAACCTCGCGCAGTCGGCGGACGGCAGCGGCGCGTTCCAGACCAACAACTACCAGAGCCAGCTGAAGCCGACGCTGTCGACGCTGCCGCAGGGCAAGGGCTTCATGATCGTCGGCAAGCTGCGCAACCAGCTGGTGCCGATCCTCGTGCGCACCGGCGTCGCGAACCCGAACCCGACGCCCGACGCCAACGGCGTGCCAGGCCTCACCGCCGACGACGAATCGAGCATCTCGATCCTCGCGCCGCAGGCGGCGATCACGGTCGGCTCGCAGAACGGCGAGTACATCGGCGTCGACAGCGCGTTCAACTACCGCACCACCGCGCTGATCAACAACCAGGCAACGCTGCTCGATCCGTTCCAGCCGTCGCAGGCGTCGCTCGCGACCCCGCTCGACCTCGACTACACGCAGAAGGTGCCGGGCACGGTCACGACGGTCCACTCGGGCGCGGGCAGCACGACGCCGACCGGCAAGTTCATCTTCACGGGCGGGGTGTTCGGCTTCCTCGACAACGCGGGATCGACGCCGTATTTCACGATCGGCGCATTCGTCCAGTAAGCGGCCACGGAGACGGCAATGAGGAAAAAGATGCTCTCCTGCGCGGCGGCCGGCGCCGCCGCGCTGGCGCCCTTCGCGGCGCATGCGCAAAGCGCGGGCAGCAACGTCGTCACGCTCGGCTGGTTCCACATCATGCCGCAGCAGAGCAGCACGCCGATGACGACCAACGTCGCGCCGACGCCGATCAACACGCCGCTGCGCCTGCCGCCGTCGTTCACGTCGCCGGGCACCGGGCTGCGCACGAGCGGCGCGGACACCGTCGGCCTGACGGTCAGCCACTTCCTGACCGACCATATCGCGGTCACGTCGGTGGCGGGCGTGCCGCCGGTGTTCAAGGTGTCGGGCCGGGGCACGATCCAGCCGCCGGGCCCCGCCGGCGCGCTCGGCACGCAGAACATCGGGCTCGGCTCGGTCAACCCGATCGTGAAGAGCGTGCGGCAGTGGAGCCCGGCCGTGATCCTGCAGTACTACTTCGCGCAGGCGAACGCGCGGATCCGGCCGTTCCTCGGCCTCGGCGTGTCGTACAACTGGTTCAGCGACCTGCAGCTCAACCCGAACTTCGTGAAGCAGACGCAAGACAACCTCGGCGCGATCCTGGCCGCGGGCGCGGGCAAGCCGGGGACGACATCGGTGTCGGCGAAGGCGTCGTCGTCGTGGCAGCCGGTGTTCAACGCGGGCCTGCAGTACAACATCACCGAGCATTTCGGGCTCGTCGCGTCGGTGACCTACATCCCGCTGAAGACGACGTCGACGGTGACGATCAAGGCCGCCGACGGCACGACGCTCGCCGAGTCGAAATCGGACCTGAAGGCGGACCCGATCATCAGCTACATCGCGATGTCGTACAAATTCTGAGAACGATGGACGAAAAAAAGCCCGCCTGAAGAGGCGGGCTGAATCCATATCAGAGGAGACATGGAGGAGACAGGTGCAACTATAGCGAATCAGTTTCCGCAACGCAACATTTCCTTAGAGAAAATCAGGACTTTCCCTCGAATGCCGGCTCTAAACCGCGTTTTCTTCTGACCCCTTCACGTTTTCCCGCTCGATCACGGCGCCCAGCGCGTCCCGCAGCAGCGCGACCGGCCGCATCAGGCGCCCCGGCAGCGCGCCGTGCACGAGCCAGACGTTGATCCGCGTTTCCAGCCCCGACGTTTGAACCACCCGCAGCGCATCCCGGTGCGCGCTGCGCGCGAGCGCGCCCGGCGACGCAATGCCGATCCCCACGCCGCGCGCGACCAGCGACAGCTGCAAATCCGACCCGAACGCCTCGACCGCGACGTCGAACGGCAGCCCGGCCGCGCCGAGCGCGCGGCTCAGCGCGGAACGCATCCCGCAGCCGTCCTGGCTCAGCACCCACGGGCAGCGCGACAGCGCATCGAGCGTCAACGGCCCGTCGGGCAGCGGGAAATCGCGCGCCGCGACGAGCACGGCCGGCTGCGTGCCGATCAGCGTGGCCGTCAGTGCGTCCGGCAGGCTCGCGCTGGCCGGCAGCATCACCGCCGCCGCGTCGAGCGTGCCCCGCTCGACGCCTTGCAGCAGCGCCGGCGACCAGCCGGCCGTCACGCGCAGCGTCAGGCGCGGGAACGCGTCGCGCAGCCGGTCGACCGGCCGCTCGAGCGCCAGCTCCGACAGGAACGGCGGCACGCCGATGCGCAGCTCGCCGGACGGTTCGCCGTCCGGCGTGCCGGCCGCCAGCAGCTCATCGACCGCACCCAGCACGTTGCGCGCGAGCGTGTAGACCTCGCGCCCGGCAGCGGTCGGCTTCAGCGGCTTGCTCTGCCGTTCGAGCAGCGGCACGCCGAGCAGGGTTTCGAGGTTCTGCACGCGGCGCGTGAGACCCGGCTGCGTCAGATGGAGTTTCGCGGCGGCGGCCACCATCGAGCCGCTGTCCACCACCGCGACGAAGGCCTGCAGATCGCGCGTATTCAAAACAAACTCGCATAATCATGTTAGATATATTTCAATTGTCGCATAACGACCGGCCGCCTACGATGGGGACTCTTCCCTTCCCGACTGGCACACGATGACTTCTCCTGCCGCCCCCTGCCCCGCCGCGCCGTGCTCGGCCGGCGCCGCCGCGCCCGCGCTGAGCGCGGGCATGACGCTGTTCTTCGCCGCGACGGTCGGCGTGATCGTCGTCGACCTGTTCGCCGCGCAGCCGCTGACCGGCCCGATCAGCGCCGACCTGCGCCTGCCGCCGGGCCTCGCCGGCCTCGTCGCGATGCTGCCCCAGCTCGGCTACGCGGCCGGGCTCGTGCTGCTCGTCCCGCTCGTCGATCTGCTCGAGAACCGCCGGCTGATCGTGACGACGCTCGCCGTGTGCGCGGCGATGCTGGCGCTGCCGGCCGTCACGCGCTCGGGCACGGTGTTCCTGCTCGCGACGCTCATGGCCGGCGCCGCGTCGAGCGTGATCCAGATGCTGGTGCCGATGGCCGCGTCGATGGCGCCCGACGCGCAGCGCGGCCGCGCGGTCGGCAACGTGATGAGCGGGCTGATGCTCGGCATCCTGCTGTCGCGGCCGCTTGCGAGCCTGATCGCCGGATCGCTCGGCTGGCGCGCGTTCTACGGTCTCGCCGCAGCCGCGAACGCGGCGATCGCCGCGGTGCTCGCGTTCCGGCTGCCCGCGCGCCGGCCGCATGCGACGGCCGGCTATCGCGCGCTGCTCGTCTCGATGGGGCGCCTGCTGGCCGACGAGCCGGTGCTGCGGCGGCACGCGCTGACCGCCGCGCTCGCGATGGCCGCGTTCAGCGCGTTCTGGACCGCGATCGGGCTGCGGCTGGCGCAGCCGCCGTTCGGCTTCGGGCTGCACGGCATCGCGCTGTTCGCGTTCGCCGGCGCAAGCGGCGCGATCGTCACCCCGCTCGCGGGATGGGCGGGCGACCGCGGCCACGGCCCCGCCGCGCTGCGGCTCGCGCACGGCGCGATGCTGGCAGCGCTGGTCGCGATCGGTATCGCGGGCGCCGGCTGGTTCGGCTTCGATGTGCACGCGCATCGCGGCGTCGCGCTCGCGCTGCTGTCGGCCGGCGCCGCGCTGCTCGACGCGGGCGTCGTCACCGACCAGACGCTCGGCCGCCGCGCGATCAACCTGCTGAACCCGGCCGCGCGCGGGCGACTGAACGGGCTGTTCGTCGGGCTGTTCTTCGTCGGCGGCGCGCTCGGCGCGGCGCTCGCGGGCAGCGCGTGGGCCTGGGCCGGCTGGCCCGCGGTGTGCGGCGTCGCGCTCGCGTTCACCGGCGCGGCCGGCGCATTCGGCATCGCGACCGCGCGCCCCGCAGACGCTGCGACCGTGGCCGCGCCGCCCCCGTGATGACGGGCCCACAATGAAAAATCCCTGCCCGGCGTGGCCCGCGAGGCAGGGATTCGATCGACCGGCGCGTAACGCCCCGGCGGGCGCGATGCTCAGTGCCGCACCAGCGCCATCATCGCGCCGAAGCCGACGAACATGCCGCCCGTCAGCCGGTTGAACGCCTTCGCGACGCTCTGGCTCTTCAGCGTCGCGCCGATCCGCGTGCCGAACGACGCGTAGACGAGATACCAGCTCACCTCGATCACCGCGAACGTGACGACCAGGATGCCGAACTGCGGCAGCGTCGGCTCGGACGCGTTGATGAACTGCGGCAGCAGGGCGGCCGCGAACAGGATCGCCTTCGGGTTGCTGCCCGCGACCAGGAAGCCGCCGCGGAACAGCGCCCAGCGCGACGCCGGCGCGGCCTGCCGCTGCAGCGCGCCGACGTCGGCGGCCAGCGCCGCATCGTCGACCCGCGCGCGCCACGCCTTCACGCCGAGGTAGATCAGGTAGGCCGCGCCGGCGTAGCGCAGCGCGTTGAACATCGCCGGCCACGCCTCGAGGAACACGCCGAGGCCGGCCGCCGACACCGACAGCATCAGCACCAGCGCGCTCAGGCAGCCGGCCATCGTCGCCGACGAGCGCCGCAGCCCGTGGCGCGCGCCGTGCGTCATCACGAGCAGCATGTTCGGGCCCGGAATCGCCGACACGACGAACACCGTCGCCACGAAAAGCCACCAGGTATGCAAATTCATAGCTGCCTCTGCCTCTGCGTAAAGGAACATGAAAGGTCGATTATGCAACCGGCGGCACGCGTTTGTCGCGCGCCGCCGGCCCCGGTGCGCATCAGCGGCCCGCGCGGCGCGACGCCACCTCGCCGAGCACCGCGAAGTCCAGCTCGCCGCCGCCGTGCGCGAGCGCGTCGAGCAGGTTGTCGCGCACCAGGCTCGCGACCGGCAGCGGCACCGACGCCGCGTCGCCCGCCTCCAGCGCGAGCCGGACGTCCTTCAGGCCGAGGCGCGCCTTGAAGCGCGCGGGCTCGTAGCGCCGCTCGGCGATCATCGCGCCGTAGCCTTCGTACACGGGCCCCGGGAACACGCTGCTGGTGATCACGTCGAGGAAATCGCGCATCGCGACGCCGTGGCCGGCAAGCAGCGCGGACGCCTCGCCGAGCGTCTCGATCGCCGACGCGAGCGTGAAATTCGCGGCCAGCTTCGCGACATTCGCATGCTGCGGCAGCGAGCCGAACCGCCAGGTCTTCTGGCCGATCGCATCGAACACCGGCTGCATCCGGTCGATCGCTTCGGCCGGGCCGGCCGCCATGATCGTCAGGCGCGCCGCCGCCGCGACGTCCGGCCGCCCCATCACCGGCGCCGCAATGTAATCGAGGCCGCGCGACGCGTGCGATTCGGCGAGCGATTCGGCGAGCGCGACGGAAATCGTCGCCATGTTCACGTGGATCAGCCCGCGCGGCGCCTGCGCGAGCAGCGCGTCGTCGAAAATCGCGCGCGCGGCGGCATCGTCCGCGAGCATCGAGAACACGGCGTCGCCGCGGAACGCGTCGGCCGGCGTGTCGACGGCCTGCGCGCCGAGCGCGACGAGCGGCGCGGTGCGCTCGTGCGAACGGTTCCAGACCTTCACCTGATGCCCCGCCTTCAGCAGGTTCGCGGCGATCGCCAGCCCCATTTCGCCCAGCCCGATAAATCCGAGATCCATCGCTTGCTCCTTGACAGTGGAAGTCGCGAGTTAACCACAGCCGCGTGCGACGTGCAGGCACCGCCGCCGTGTGCGCGATGCGATACTGCGCGCATGGCGACCGCGACTTTCCGTTTCCACGGCGAACTGAACGCGTTCCTCGCGCGAACGCTGCGCGATCGCGCGTTCGCCCGCGCGTGCGGCGGCCAGGCCAGCGTCAAGCACCTGGTCGAGGCGCTCGGCGTGCCGCACACCGAAGTCGGGCGCCTGTGCGTGAACGGCGCGCCGGCTCGCTTCGACCGGCAGCTCGCGGACGGCGACCGGGTCGACGTCTACCCGCAACGGGCGCGGCAGCAGGCGGACGGCGCAGCGATGCCGGCGCCCGCGGACTGGCGCTTCGTCGCCGACGCGCACCTCGGCGGGCTCGCGCAGCTATTGCGCCTCGCCGGCTTCGACACCTGCTACGACAACCATTTCAGCGACGACGAGATCGCGGGGCTCGCCGAGCACGACGGCCGCGTCGTGCTCACCCGCGACCGCGAGCTGCTCAAGCGCCGCGCGGTCGCGCGCGGCTGCTACGTGCATGCGCTGCAGCCGGCCGCGCAGCTGCGCGAGCTGTTCACGCGGCTCGATCTCGCGCCGCACATGCGGCCGTTCCGCCTGTGCCTGCGCTGCAACGCGCCGCTGCATCCGCTCAGCGCGCAGGACGCGGCGGCGCGCGTGCCGGCCGGCGTGCAGCAGCGCCACCGGCGCTTCGCCGCGTGCGACGTGTGCCAGCGCGTGTTCTGGGAAGGCTCGCACTGGCAGCGCATGCGCACGGTGGTCGACGCGATGCGCGCGGTCGCGCCGGACGCCTGAAAAAACGAAACCCCGCATGCGCGAACATGCGGGGTTGCGACGATGCGGCCGGGAGCGCCGGCCGCGGGCACGGCAGGCTTAGTTCTGCGTGCCCTTGTCGTCCGTGCCGGCAGCCGATGCCGCCGCGGCCTTCGCCTTGCCCTTCGCCGAGCCGTGCTGCTTCAGCTGGTGCTTCGGCTTGCTCTTGTCCTTCTTCATCGGCGCCGATGCGGCGGCCGGTGCCTCGGCGGCCGGCGCCGAAGCCTGTGCGAATGCGGAAGCCGATGCCAGTGCGATTGCTGCGGCCACGATCGATGCGAGCGTCTTCTTCATTGTTCTTCCTTTGTCGGGAGAATAGTCAAACTAGTCAAACGTACCGGTACGAAAAGATGCGAGGCATCCGCATCGGAGCGCCAGCCGCGCCTGTCCTGGCGGCTTCCGCCGGGCGGGACGGCCTTCACCTTCCCCGCGCGACGAACACTGACACACTGGCTGCATAACGCGCCGCCTTCGCGGCGAGTTGACAGCATGGCCGCCGCCTCCGGGCTTTCCCTGACGCGCATGCGCGGATCTGCCTGCCCCGCCATTATCGGGACCGCATCATGCATGCGCGACCCGGCACGAATCCGGGTTGCGCCCGCGCGCCTGCCGTGCTCGCGGGGCCTCCGGCCGCCGCCGATACGACGCTATACTTGGCTTCCGTCCCTTTCCCCGGAAACCGGCCCGCGACCGGTCGTGGCGCACTCGCCGTTCGGAGCCGCCATGCCGCCGCGCAGACGAGGCGCGCCAAATTGCCCGATCACAACCTGGACAGGCTGAAAATCGACCGCGCGCCCCGCTCCGGCGGCGCGTCGCACCAGCGCCCGTGGCGACGCTATGCGGCGATCGCGGCGCTGGCCGCCGTGGCAATCGGCGCAGGCTTCGCACTGACCGGCCGGCCCACGGTCGACACGACCACCGTGACCTCCGCCTACCCGTTCCAGAACGACACGCTGCTCAACGCGACCGGCTACGTCGTGCCGCAGCGCAAGGCCGCGGTCGCGTCGAAGGCGCAGGGCCGCGTCGAGTGGCTCGGCGTGCTCGAGGGCACGCGCGTGAAGCAGGGCGAGGTGATCGCGCGCCTCGAGAGCCGCGACGTCGCGGCCGCGCTCGCGCAGGCGCTGGCGCAGGTCAAGGTCGCGCAGGCCAATCTCGCGCTGCAGCAGGCCGAGCTGAAGGACGCCGAAGTCGGCTTTCGCCGCACCGCGATCCTCGCGCCGAAAGGCGCGGTGCCGGCCGCGCAGTACGACACCGACCTCGCCCGCCTGAACAAGGCGCGCGCGTCCGTCAACAGCAACCGGGCCGCGATCGCGTCCGCCGAGGCCAACGCGCAGGCGGCCCAGGTCGCGGTCGACCAGACCGCGATCCGCGCGCCGTTCGACGGCGTCGTGCTCGAAAAGCATGCGAACGTCGGCGACAACATCACGCCGTTCTCGTCCGCGTCGGACAGCAAGGGCGCGGTCGTGACGATCGCCGACATGGATACCCTCGAGGTGGAAGCAGACGTCGCGGAATCGAACATCGCGCGGATCCGCGTCGACCAGCCGTGCGAGATCCTGCTCGACGCGCTGCCCGACCAGCGCTTCGCGGGCCGGGTGTCGCGCATCGTGCCGACGGTCGACCGCTCGAAGGCGACGGTGCTGGTCAAGGTGCGCTTCGTCGAGCGCGACGAGCGCGTGCTGCCGGACATGAGCGCGAAGACCGCGTTCCTGTCGAAGCCCGCGTCGGCGCAGGACGCGCGGCCCGTGACGGCGGTGCAGGCGGGCGCGGTCGCCGAGCGCGACGGCCGCCAGGTGGTGTTCGTCGTGAAGGACGACACCGTGCGCGAAACGCCGGTGACGACCGGCGCGCGGATCGGCGAGCTCGTCGCGGTGCGCGGCGTGAAGCCGGGCGACACGCTCGTGCTGGCGCCGGCCGCGAAGCTCAAGGACGGCGCGAAAGTGACCGTCGCGAAGAAATAGCGTGAACGCCGCGCCGCCGCTCGTCGAGATCAGCCATGTCGCGAAGTCGTACCGGCGCGGGATGCAGATCGTGCCGGTGCTCACCGACATCACGCTCGACATCGGCGAAGGCGACTTCGTCGCGCTGATGGGGCCGTCGGGCTCCGGCAAGAGCACGCTGCTCAACCTGGTCGCCGGCATCGACCGGCCCGACAGCGGCGAGCTGCGCGTGGGCGGGCTCGACATCACGCGGCTCGCCGAAGCCGCGCTGGCCGACTGGCGCGCCGCCAACGTCGGCTTCATCTTCCAGTTCTACAACCTGATGCCGGTGCTCACCGCGTTCGAGAACGTCGAGCTGCCGCTGATGCTCACGCGCCTGCCCGCCAAGGAGCGGCGCGAGCGCGTCGAGCTGGTGCTCGACATGGTGAGCCTCGCGGACCGGATGAGCCATTACCCGTCCGAGCTGTCCGGCGGCCAGCAGCAGCGCGTCGCGATCGCGCGCGCGCTGATCACCGATCCGGCGCTGATCGTCGCCGACGAACCGACCGGCGACCTCGACCGCAGCTCCGCGACCGACGTGCTCGCGCTGATGCAGCGCCTGAACGCGGAACTCGGCAAGACCATCATCATGGTGACCCACGACGCGCACGCGGCCGCCGCCGCGAAGGCGCTCGTGCACCTGGAAAAGGGGGAGCTGATCGATGGGCCGGCCCGCTGAGCCGCATCACGGAGGCGCGCCGTGACCATGCTGAAGCTGATCGCGCGCAACGCGCTGCGGCACAAGCTGCGCACGCTGCTGACGGTGCTCGGCCTGACCATCGCGGTGCTCGCGTACGGGCTGCTGCACACGGTGGTCGACGCGTGGTACGCGGGCGCCGCCGCGGCATCGAACGCGCGGCTCGTCACGCGCAACGCGATCTCGCTCGTGTTCCCGCTGCCGGTGAGCTACGAGAACCGGATCCGCGGCGTCGACGGCGTGACGCTCGTCGCGCGCTCGAACTGGTTCGGCGGCATCTACCGCGAACCGAAGAACTTCTTCGCGCAGTTCGCGGTGTCGGACAACTATCTCGACCTGTATCCGGAGTTCATCCTGAGCGCGCAGCAGCGCGCCGACTACGCGCGCGACCGCAAGGGCTGCCTGATCGGGCGGCAGCTCGCGAACCAGTTCGGCTTCAAGGTCGGCGACGTGATCCCGATCAAGGGCACCATCTACCCGGGCACCTGGGATTTCGTCGTGCGCGGGATCCTCGACGGGCGCGACGAGTCGACCATCACGCGGCAGCTGATCTTTCACTGGGACTACCTGAACGAGCGGGCGCGCAAGACGACGCCCCGGCAGGCCGACCAGGTCGGCGTGTACGTGTTCGGGATCGCGCGCCCCGACGACGCGGCCGCGATCTCCCGCGGCGTCGACGCGCTGTTCCGCAACTCGCTCGCCGAGACCCTCACCGAGACCGAGCGGGCGTTCCAGCTCGGCTTCGTCGCGATGTCGAACCAGATCATCGCGGCGATCCGCGTGGTGTCCTACGTCGTGATCGTGATCATCATGGCCGTGATGGCCAACGCGATGGCGATGAGCGCGCGCGAGCGCACGGTCGAATACGCGACGCTGAAGGCGCTCGGCTTCGGCCCCGGGTTCCTCGCGGCGCTCGTGTTCGGCGAGTCGCTCGTAATCGCCGCGATCGGCGGCAGTCTCGGCATGCTCGCGATGCCGCCGGCCGCGCATCTGTTCAAGCAGGCCACCGGCGGCGTGTTCCCGGTCTTCAACGTGTCCGCGCAGACCTTCGCGCTGCAGGCGGCCTGCTCGCTCGCGGTCGGCGTCGCGGCCGCGCTCGTGCCGGCGTGGCAGGCCGCGCGGGTGCGCGTCGTCGAAGGCCTGCGGGCAATCGGCTAGCTCGCGCGCGCCATGGCCATTCCGCTCGCCTATATCGCGCGCAACCTGTGGGCCCGCCGGCTCACCACCGTGCTCACCGCGGGCGGCATGGCGCTCGTCGTGTTCGTGTTCGCGACCGTGCTGATGCTCGACGCGGGCCTCACGAAAACGCTCGTGTCCACCGGCGAGCCCGACAACGTGGTGGTGATCCGCAAGGGCGCGGAAACCGAGGTGCAGAGCGCGATCGACCACAAGCAGGCGAACGTGATCGAGATGCATCCGTCGGTCGCGCTCGGCGCCGACGGCCGGCCGCTCGCGTCGAAGGAGGCCGTGGTGCTGATCTCGCTCGTGAAGACCGCGACCAACCGGCCGTCGAACGTCGTGATCCGCGGCGTGTCGCCGGCCGGCCTCGGCCTGCGCCCGCGCGTGCGGCTCGCGGCCGGGCGCATGTTCAACGCGGGCTCGTCCGAGATCGTGGTCGGCAGCGCGATCGCGAAGGGTTTCAGCGGCACGCGGATCGGCGAGCGCCTGCGCTTCGCGCAGCGCGACTGGACCATCGTCGGCCAGTTCGACACCGGCGGCAGCGGCTTCGATTCGGAGATCTGGGGCGACGCCGATCAGTTGATGCAGTCGTTCCGGCGCACCAGCTATTCGTCGATGATCGTGCGCATCCCGCAGGCCGACGCGTTCGCGCGCTTCAAGGCCGACCTCGACGTCGATCCGCGGCTCACCGACGAGGCCAAGCGCGAGCAGGCGTTCTACGGCGACCAGTCGCGCGCGCTGTCGACGTTCATCAACATCCTCGGGCTCACGCTGTCGACGATCTTCTCGGTCGCGGCGATGATCGGCGCGATGATCACGATGTATGCGTCGGTGGCCAACCGGGTCGCGGAAATCGGCACGCTGCGCGCGCTCGGCTTCAAGCGCGCGAACGTGCTCGCCGCGTTCCTGCTCGAGGCGCTGCTGCTCGGGCTCGTCGGCGGCGTCGCGGGGCTCGGCTGCGCGGCGCTGATGCAGTTCGCGTCGTTCTCCACCACCAACTTCCAGACCTTCTCGGACCTGTCGTTCCGCTTCGTGCTCACGCCGGCGATCGTCGCGAAGACGCTGCTGTTCTCGCTGGCGATGGGGCTGGCGGGCGGCTTCCTGCCGGCGATGCGCGCGGCGCGGATGAACATCGTCGACGCGCTGCGGGCGCGGTGACGGCGCGGTGATGGCGCGGTGATGGCGCGGTGACGGCGCGGTGACGGCGCGGTGACGGCGCGGTGACGGCGCGATCGGGCGACGCGCCGAGCACCGCGCCGGCAACGCCGTGGGTCAGCGCGCCGCCGCCGCCGGCGCCAGCCGCGCAAGCGCCAGCGCGTCGTCGAGCGCGATGTGCCCCTCGAACGCCGTCGACGCCGGCAGCGGCTGCGCGTCCTCGATCGCATGCGCGAAGCGCACGCCCGCATCGTCGGCCAGCCGCGCGCGCAGCGCGGCGATGCGCGGGAACGCAGCGCCGTCGAACACCTGATGATAGTCGGCCCAGCGCGCGAGGCCCGCGAAGTACGCGTCGGCGAGCGTGCGCTGCCGGCCGAGCAGCCAGGGCTCGTCGCCGAGCATGGCCTCGAGCTGGCGGTGCGCGCGCATCACGCGGCCGCGGCCGTACGCCTGCAGGACCTCTTTCTCGACGCCTTCGCTGCCGTGCTCGTAGACGTACCAGAGCGGGCCGAACGCGCTGAAGAACGTGGTGTTCAGGTAGGACAGCATGCGGTTGAGCCGGTCGAAATCGTGGGTGCCCTGGCGGAACGCGAGGCCGCTGGCGGACGCGTCGGCGCCGATATGGTTGAGGATCGCCGCGCTTTCGGTCAGCACGTTGCCGGCCTCGGTGATGAACGCCGGCGTTTCGGCGACCGGGTTGAGCCGCAGGAACGCATCGCTCGTCACGAGGCCGGGCATCGTGATGCGGGACAGCCGGTACGGGCGGCCCACCCATTCGAGCGCAACGATCGAGCCGAACGAGCAGCCGGCGGGAACACCGTAGAGGAGGATCGGGGACATCGGACATTTCCGGTTGATTGAACGAACCCGGATGCTCCCATGGCGAACGATCACGCAGTAGCCGCTAAAATTGAAACCCGTCGTTTCCCGATATGGACGCTGAGCATTGAACCTGAACGATCTCTACCTCTTCGTGCAGGCGGTCGAAGCCGGCAGCATGTCCGCCGCCGCCCGCCTGCTCGACCTGCCGAAGTCGACGGTGAGCAAGCGCGTCGCCGCGCTCGAGCACGCGCTCGGCGCGCGGCTCGTGCATCGCACGTCGCGCAGCTTCCGCCTGACGCCGGTGGGCGCCGAGTTCTTCGAGCACGCGCGCGCGGCGGTGATCGAGGCGGAAAGCGCGCGGGACGCGGTGCTGCGGCAGGCCGCCGAGCCGCGCGGGATCGTGCGGATCACGAGCGCGGTGCCGATCGCGCAGCATGTGCTCGCGCCCTGCCTGCCGGCGCTCGCGCTCGCCCATCCGCACTTGCAGCTGCAGATCCATGCGAGCGACCGGCGCGTGGATCTCGTGCAGGAAGGCTTCGACATCGCGGTGCGCAGCCATTTCGCGCCGCTGCCCGATTCCGCGCTGGTGCAGCGCCCGCTCGCGGTGTCGCCGATCGTGCTGGTCGCGTCGCCCGCCTATCTCGCGCGCGCCGGCGAGCCGGCGGCCCCGGCCGACCTCGCGCGGCACGACGGCCTCTACCCGAACCTTCAGGCGATGCCGTGGCGCCTCGGGCGCGGCGCCGACAGCGTCGAAGCCGCGCCGCGCGAGCGCCTGCACGCGGACGAATCGACGGTGCTGCTGCACGCGGCGGTGGCCGGCCTCGGCATCGCGTGCCTGCCGGACTGGATCGTGCGCGACGCGCTCGATGCGGGCACGCTTGCTCGCGTGCTGCCGGACTGGGACGCGGGCCGCGTGACCACGACGCTGCTGATGACGCACCGCCGCGGCCAGTTGCCGGGCGTGCGCGCCGTGGTCGAGTTCCTCGTGCGGCACGTGGCGGGGCAGCACGTCTGAGGCCCGCATCGTGCGGCGATTCAAAACCTGAATCGATCAAGTCATCAATTGGCATGAAAGTGGAATTTTCGCCATGCAGAATGATCCGGACGCGCTCGATCGTCGCGCCTCGCGGCGACGGTAGACGCGTCCGGCCCGGCACACGGACGGCGGGCGTCCGCCTGAGCCGAGTCGCACGTGCTCGTCGTGCTGTTCATGGCGCTGTCGTGCTTCGGCAAGGGGCTCGGCGCGCTCGGCCGGGCCGTCAACGCCGACACCGCGCCGCGCCAGATCGCCGGCCTGAGCGGCGCGCCGCTCAATACCTGCGGCAACCTGTCCAGCATCACGACGCCGATCGCGGTCGGCTACGTCGTCGACACCAGCGGCTCGCTCAACGGCGCGCTGGTCCATGTCGGCGCGCACGCGCTCGTCGCGGTGGCCTGTTGCCTGTTCGTCGTCGGCGAGATTCGCCGCGTCGAGCTGACATGAACGCCGCGGGCCCCCGCCGGCCCGCGCCAACCAGGAGCGAAGCCATGTCCGAATCCCGCAGCACCGGCGCGACGCCGGGCACCCCGCGCGTCACGCGCATGCAGGTGATCCCCGTTGCCGGGCGCGACAGCATGCTGCTGAACCTGTGCGGCGCGCATGCGCCGTTCTTCACCCGCAACCTCGTAATCCTCGGCGACAGCAGCGGGCGAACCGGCGTCGGCGAGGTGCCGGGCGGCGAAGGCATCCGCCACGCGCTGGAGCGGATGGCGGATCTCGTTATCGGCCAGCCGATCGGGCGCTACCAGGCGACGCTCAACGCAGTGCGCGCGGCGCTCGCGGGCAGCGGTGCGACGGCCGGCCGCGCGATCCGCCACGAGGTGACGTCGGCCGGCGAAGCCGCGGTGCTGCGGCAACCGCACGAGATCAACCTGCGGCTCGACAACGTGATCACCGCGATCGAGGCCGCGCTGCTCGACCTGCTCGGCCAGTGCCTCGACGTGAGCGTCGCGGCGCTGCTCGGCGAAGGGCAGCAGCGCGACGCGGTGCCGATGCTCGCGTACCTGTTCTACATCGGCGACCGGCAGCGCACCGACCTGCCGTACCGCGACGAGCGCGACGCGCCGCACGCGTGGTTCCGGCTGCGCAACGAGGCGGCGCTGACGCCCGCCGCGATCGCGCGGCAGGCCGAGGCGGCGGTCGAGCGCTACGGCTTCGCCGATTTCAAGCTGAAGGGCGGCGTGATGGCGGGCCACGACGAGATGGAAGCCATTGCGGCGATCAAGGCGCGCTTTCCGGAGGCGCGCGTGACGCTCGACCCGAACGGCGCGTGGTCGCTCGACGAGGCGGTCGCGCTGTGCCGCGGGCAGGGCCACCTGCTCGCGTATGCGGAAGATCCGTGCGGGCCGGAAGCCGGCTATTCGGGGCGCGAGGTGATGGCGGAATTCCGCCGCGCGACCGGCATCCCGACCGCGACCAATATGATCGCGACCGACTGGCGGCAGATGGATCACGCGGTGCAGCTTCAAGCGGTGGACATCCCGCTCGCCGATCCGCATTTCTGGACGATGCAGGGCTCGGTGCGGCTCGCGCAGCTG
>Ga0157367_1000428_pt1 | contig 20735 bp, 22 predicted proteins | sample AttbisABBM2_FD_113142 | JGI IMG/M metagenome (GOLD analysis project Ga0157367, IMG submission 113142) | Fungus gardens microbial communities from leaf cutter ant in Botucatu, State of São Paulo, Brazil - Atta bisphaerica ABBM2 | ecosystem: Host-associated > Fungi > Mycelium > Unclassified ... | reverse complement strand
TCAGGGAACGGGGGGCGGCTTCGCCGCCCCACCCCAACACCTTGAATAAGGACAAGAAAAAGCCCAAACACCGCGACATTTCAATTTAGCTGGAAGCCCGACAATTGAACTTAGCGGGGACAACCTGGTGTAGTGGCTAGATTGAAATGTCCGCTTTCGGGCCGCAGCAACGCGCTCGGTGCAAAACGGCCGCGGATCGCCGTCGACCGCGCCGTCCGCCCGGGCGGCGACATCGGCGTCACTGCTGGCCTGCGTTGCCGAGCCGCACGCTGGCGTCCTCGCTCATCAGCACCGCGCGATGCACGGCGTTTTCGAGTTCGCGCACGTTGCCGGGCCAGGTATGGTCGCGCAGGTAGGCAAGCGATTGCGCATGTAAGCTCAGCGCCGGCTTCGAATAGCGTGTGCGCAGCCGCTCGAGAAACACCTCGGCCAGCTCCAGTGCATCGCCGTCGCGCTCGCGTAACGGCGGAATCCGCAGCGTGACCACATCGAGCCGATGCAGCAGGTCGCGCCGGAATTGCCGCATCTCCACACGCTCACGCAGGTCAGCATTGGTGGCCACGATCACGCGCACGTCGGCCTCGCGCGTCTTCGCGCCGCCGACCCGGCGATAGGTGCCGTCCTGCAGGAAGCGCAGCAGCGCGGCCTGGGCCTTCAGACCAAGCGTGTCCACCTCGTCGAGGAACAGCGTGCCCCCCTCGGCCTCGCCGATCAGGCCGTCGCTGACGGGCTGGGCGTCGGTGAACGCGCCGCGCTCGTGGCCGAACAGTTCGCTCTCCACCAGCGCCTCGGGCAGCGCCCCGCAATGCACGGGAACGAACGGCTTGTGCCGCCGCGCGCTGAGATAATGGATCGCTCGCGCCGCGAGTTCCTTGCCCGTCCCGGTTTCGCCGAGTACGGTAACCGGTACGTCGACGCCGGCGATTTTTTCGATCTGCTTCCGCAGCGTCACCATGGCGGCGGACGATCCGATCAGGTTGAGACGAGTGAACTGATTCATGCGCACTCCGAAGCTGGTGCTCTGATCCACGGCGAAGTGCATTCGGCCGGCGTCATGGCAGATCCGTTTATTGTCAGGCGGTGCAGTCATGCGACGAAACCGGGTGAAAATCGACCCGGAATTCACCGGTAACGGACGCCCCCGAAACAGCACCGACTCAATCGGCACCAAGCATCCCGCGCGGCCCCAATGCTAATTAGAATCGTCCGGAATGAGAAGCCTGAATCAGAAAAAAGCGGGAATCCGTATCACATCGCAGTGCCCGATTTCTTTCTGGCTCGATTCCTCTATATCAAAGATGTGAGCAGACGTTGTTTCCGCTAAGCGTGACCGGCCCCGGACACCAGTGCCGTGGCAGCGGGTTCATCGATCCGCGGCCCCGAACCCTGGGATATCTCGCACTATTGAGCCAAACGCGCCTCGCGAGGCCAGGAGAAGTAGCAGACTGGATCGAGCGAGAGCGGCTGTATCGGCGCGGATGCGGTGCGGTGGATTGCACGCTGCTTGCGTCGGCGCTGTTGACCCCGAGCACCTGACTCTGGACGCGCGATCGGCATCTCGCGCAGTTGGCGGAACAATTCGCGTTTCTCTCCGTATCGTCTGATCTGCATTGAGCGAAGCCAGTACCTGTTCCAACTCCGGCGCCGCGGCGGCGGCCCGCCACGTCGGAAATCCCCCTTGATTGACAGTCTCGCAGCGACCGCGGCCATCGAGCAAAATGGTCGATTTTCGGTGGATCCTTGCGTAGCGTTAGAATGGCGCCCCTTCTCATAGGAGACGAAAATGTCCTGGTTCGTATACGAAGTGCCTGAATACCACGAAGACGCTGCGCGCATCGAGCCCTTGAGCGACCTGCGTAGCCGTGTGCTGAAAGACGGCGGCGTAGCCATGGCCGACGAACTGGAAAGCATTCGCGAGAACGCCGCGGCGACAGCGGACACACCCGAGCGACCCCTGCGTACGCCGGAAAATCCGCATGTCTTCCCGATTCCTTACGCCGACTCCATGATCCTGGTCGGATTCATCTTCGATCTGAAACGTGAATTTCGGCAACTGGTCGTGTCGCCCGTGGAAATGCCCTGGCTGAAAGACGCGTGAAAGGTGGCCGGAACGGAAGCCGACGGGAGCGTTGCTCCTGTTCTGGAGCCGGAGCCGACTAGCGAAATCGAAGTGGCGATGCTGTCGTTGAGCGGGTTCTCGCCGTGTGCGATCGGCGAGAAACTGTCGATCTCGTTCGAGACCGTGCGTGCGCATAAAAAGCACATCTACGCGAAGCTCGGTGTCGGGTCGCAATCCGAACTGTTTGCGATGTTCTACGATCGCGGGCGAACCGGGGAATCCGCGTAATTCACCTCGGGCGCCCGCAAGCGCCCTCCTTCAAGCTTCGCTCTCGCGTGTCGGGCCACGCGTATCCAGATCGAGCCGCAGGTCCGTCACGAATGCACTCCCCGGCTGATGGGACAGCCTGAATCCAATGGAACGCGCGAGGCCTTTCATCGCATCGTTCTCGCTCAACATCGTGCCGACCATCTGCCGCATGCCGGAGCGGCGCGCCAGATCGACCAGGCTCGACAGCAGCACGCGGCCGAGCCCTTGCCGCTGCCACACGTCGTCTATCACGATCGCACATTCGACGACATCGGTTTCGCCGTCATCCATCGCATAGCGCGCGACGCCGATCAACTGCTCGTGGCCGCCGGCCCGGATCGTCGCGATCACCGCGCCTTCGCGCCGGCGATCGATGTGGGTCCAGCGGATCATTTCGTCTTCGGTGGGCTTGCGTGCCGACATCAGGCGCATGTAGCGACTGTGGCTCGACAGCCGTTCGACCAGATCGCGTTCGATGTCAAGATCGCCGTGCTCGATCGCACGCAGGAGGATCGGCGTTCCGTCTTTCGCGTCCAGGATGCGCCGGATGCCGAGGGCCGGCGCATCCTGCCCGGCCGTGACGGAAGCCGCCTGTTCGAGCGCCATCGTATCCATCATTCCCTCCGACTTTTCCCGCGGGCCCTGCCCTTGACGTATGGCTTCCATTATCGGAATGGTCGCCTGCCCGATAAATGCAGGGCCGGCGACTTCACAGTTAGCCGCGCGGAAACAATGGACCGGTAGCGTGGAAGCGACTGCTGCTGCCGGTGGTCGAACCGCGGCAAACGCTCGCCGCGCTGTACCGGATGCGAGACCCGTCGTGTCGCGAATGCACACCTGAGCTGGTCGATATGACTGCACACGGTGTCGCGCCCGCGACGGCGGACGTGGTGACGGTGCTGCTGGCGTGGATGAATGCGCTGGATTGACGGGGCGCGTTCGCTTCCCTGCCCTTCGAATCGACGTCGCGTCCGACGTCGGACACGTTTTTGAAATGGCGAGTTTTGTTTTTAAACAATGATATTGTGATAAGAAAAGTTATCCGGATAGATGTGATAAAAACCAGAAGTGCTCGGCACGCTGCGAACAAACCGGCGTGCTCGTTCGCAGCATGTCGCCACGTCAATCCCGACTTCACAACGATTCGACGCACGGTCTTGCGAACGATTGCCGGCCCGTCCGCCACGTCGCCCCATATTCACCAGCATGGCTGCCGCTCCCGTCGACGCGGCGGCGGCCGTCTCCGCACTTTCCCGCACTTTCCCGCACTTGTTCCGGCGACGCAAAACTGTTGGTCCACGGTGGGTGTTCGAACTCCGGCCCGGCGCGACTAGAGTCTGGTCCATCGGATTCATCGATCCGGTCGGCACCGAAGCCGAAAACCAGTCACCTGTCGAGGCATATCATGAGCACCTCCAAAGTCATCATCGTCACGGGCGCATCGCAAGGCATCGGCGCGGAAACCATCCGTGCATTCCGCGCGCTGGGCCATCGTGTGGTCGCGACGTCGCGTTCGATCGGGCCGTCGAACGATCCCGATCTCGTCACCGTTGCAGGCGACATCGGCGACCCGGCCGTCGCGCGACGTGTGGCCGATACCGCGATCGAGCGCTTCGGTCGAGTCGATACGTTGGTCAACAACGCCGGCGTCTTCATCGCCAAGCCGTTCACGCAATACACCGCCGACGACTACGCGGCCATCATGCGCGTCAACCTGGACGGCTTCTTCCACGTCACGCAGCGCGCGATCGCGGCGATGCAACGCACGGGCGGAGGCCATGTGGTCAGCATCACGACGAGCCTCGTCGATCACGCGAACAGCAACGTACCGTCGGTGCTCGCCTCGCTCTCGAAAGGCGGACTGAATGCAGCGACGAAGTCGCTCGCGATCGAGTATGCGAAAGCCGGCATCCGCGTGAACGCCGTGTCGCCGGGCGTCATCAAGTCGCCGATGCATGCGCCCGAGACGCACGCGACGCTCGCATCGCTGCACCCGGTCGGCCGGATGGGCGAGATGAGCGATATCGTCGGCGCAATCCTGTATCTCGATTCGGCGCCGTTCGTCACGGGCGAGATCCTGCACGTGGATGGCGGCCAGAGCGCCGGACATTGAGCGGCGACGGGACGAGCATGCGCCGGCGTCGATGGCGCGGCGCAACGCGCGGCCGGTGCTGCCAAGCCGCTCGCACCCCGCGGCGCCCCGTGCCGGCATCGCCGGGCGTGGCTAGCGCGCCGGCTTGCCGGGCGCCTGCTCCAGATGTTCGATGAGAAAGTCGACGAAGACGCGCACGCGCGACGACAGATAGCGTGCGTGCGGATACAGCAGCATGAACGGCCGCGAGCGCCCGCCGTGGCTGGACAGCACCTCCACGAGCGTGCGCTCCCGCAGATCCCGTTCGACGGTGAAGCGATAGGTCTGGAACAGGCCGGCGCCGCTGCGCGCGAGCGTGACGCCGGCGAGCACGTCGCCCGACGTGCCGTAGCCGCCGGTCGTCGCGACGTCGATTTCCGTCGAGCCGTCGTTGAACAGCCACGGAATCGGCCGGCCGCTGCTCGGGAGCTCGAACTGGATGCATTCGTGCGCGTTGAGATCGTCGACGGCGCGTGGCACGCCGGCACGCTTCAGGTAGCCGGGTGTCGCGACGACGACGAGTTCGGCGTCCTCCAGCTTGCGCGCGACCAGGCTCGAATCCGCCGGCGCGCGGCCGCGGATCGCCAGATCGAAGCCCTCCTCGGCGAAGTCGATGTTGCGGTTGCTCAGGTGCGTTTCGACGCGTACGTCCGGATAGCGCTCGCGAAACGCGGGCAGTAGCGGCAGCACGCGATAGTGCCCGTATGGCGTCGGCATGCTGATGCGCAGCACGCCCACCGGCGTCGCCTGCTGGCCGGTCGCTTCGCGCTCCGCGTCGACGAGCTGCGACAGCGCATCGCGACATTGCTCGAAGTAGCGCCGCCCCGAATCGGTCAGGCGGATCTGTCGCGTCGTCCGGACGAACAGGCGTACGCCGAGACGCTCCTCGAGCCGCGCGACTGACCGGCTGACCGCAGCCGGCGTGACGCTCGCAGCCGTCGCCGCGAGCGTGAAGCTGCCGAGTTCGGCGGCCAGGCAGAACAGCTCGATGCTGCCGAGCAGGAGGTCGTCGAATTTTCTTTGCATACGCAGGCTCCTGCTTCTTCGTGCGTGGCGCGTGGCGCGGTCGCAAGACGGTCGCTCCGGCAAGCGCTCGCAACACGGGATCGTGCTTCCGGCCAGCTAATGCGCGTGGTTTCGCCGCGGGACGCTGAAGCAGCGAGTGTGCATGAATCCCGACCGGGAAACCAGCGTGCCGACGACCGCGGCCGGCTCACGTTCGCGGGCCGTGCCCGATTCGTTACATCGCGTGTCGACTCAATTGCGCGAACGATATTTACCGGTGTCGACCGCATCACTAGAGTGACTGACAGAGACCCGGGCGAGAAAAACCTCCGCGCCGCGGCCGCCCGACCCCTCTCCAACGAAGGAGCAAACCATGACCGTCGAACAGCAGCTGGCCGAACTCGGCTTCACGCTACCCGAACCGCCGCAACCGCTCGGCAGCTATACGGCCGTCAGCGAAGCCGGCAACCTGTTGTTCGTTTCCGGACAACTGCCGCTCGTCGACGGCAAGGTGGCCTATACGGGCCGCGTCGGCGAACGGCTGAGCGTCGATGACGGGCGGCATGCGGCACAGCTCGCGGCGCTGAACGTGCTCGCGCAACTCAGAAACCACCTGGGCGGGTTCGACCGCCTGCATCACATCGTGCGTGTCGAGGGGCACGTCGCGTCGGCCGACGGCTTCTACGGTCAGCCGGCCGTGATCGACGGCGCGTCGGACTTGTTCGCCGCGGTGCTGGGCACCAAGGCCGGACATGCGCGCTCGGCCTTTTCCCAACGCCAGTTGCCGGCCGACGCGGCCGTGATCCTGGTCGTGATCGCCGAAATCCGCCCCGCGTAATCGCGTTGCGGTCGCGCGGGCAGCCGCCATTTCGATGAGCGCCTGCCCTGCCCGCGCCTGAAATTTCCGCTTCGTGCCGTCTTTCCAATATAAGGGACTCACCATCTGAAAGCCTTGCCTGGCAAGGTTGCACACGATTCAGATACATTGCAATACAAAATATCGCATGCGATGTAATCGAATGCGCTTGACGCGGGGCGGCGTCTCCACCAAACTGCATCGCATGCGATCGAATCGCATCTGAGAAAAACCTTCCAACCTGACGGAGTAAACGATGAGCAAGATCGAAAAAGTGCTGTACACGGGCAAGACGCATACGACTTCCGGCGGCCGTGACGGTTCGGCGCGCAGTTCGGACGGCCGCCTCGACATCCAGTTGTCGTCGCCGGGCAGTGCCGGCACCGGCACGAATCCGGAGCAGCTGTTCGCGGCCGGCTGGTCGGCCTGCTTCATCGGCGCGATGCAGCTCGCGGCCCGTGCGGCGAAGGTGACGCTGCCGACCGATCTCGCGGTCGACGCCGAAGTGGATCTGGGCACGGGCGGTAACGCGTATTTCCTGCAAGCGCGCCTGAACGTGAGCGTGCCGGGGCTCGAGCGGGACGTCGTGCAGCATATCGTCGACACCGCCCACCAGACCTGCCCGTATTCGAAGGCGACGCGCGGCAACATCGACGTCGAGATCCGCATCGTCTGAACGTTGAAGCGGGCGGCCAGGCGCCGCCCTCCCGAATCTCCTGCCATTTTCTTGTCGAGGTGAATGATGAAGACCCAACTGATCGTTGCCCTTCTCGTTGCCGTGTCCGCTGCCGTCGCCGCGCCGGCTTTTGCGAATGAATCCACCGTGACCCGTGCGCAAGTGCACGCCGAACTCGTGCAGCTGCAGCAAGCCGGCTATGCGCCCGGCCGCGCGAACGACCCGCACTATCCGGACGACCTGCAGGCCGCGCTGACGCGTATCCGCGCAAACAATACCGTTACGGCCGATACGGCGACGTCCGGTTATGGCAGCGACGCCGCAGCCGTCACGCAGTCGGGCAGCCGTCCCGCCATGCGTGTCGCCGAGCGCTCGATCTACTTCGGCCATTGAACGAAACCGCGATCGGCGCCGGTTGCCGGCGTGCGGCCGCTCACACTCCGATTACACCTTCCTGTCGAGGTAAACGATGAAAACCCAATTGATTTCAGCCCTGCTCGTCGCCGTAGCGGCTTCCGTTGCCGCACCGGCCTTCGCGACCGAAAGCACCGTCACGCGTGCGCAGGTGCGAGCTGAACTGGCCGCGCTTCAGAAGGCCGGCTACCTGCCGAATCGCCCGAACGACCCGAATTATCCGGACAACCTGCAGGCCGCGCTGAAGCGTGTTCGCGACAACGGCGCGACGGTGGCCGACACCGAAGCATCCGGTTACGGCGGCAATGCCGACGGCGCGACACAATCCGGAAGCCGGAGCGCAGTTCGAACGGCCGAGCGCTCGATCTATTTCGGTCATTGAGCCACGCGCCGAAGTCGACGACATCGTCTGGCAAATAAAGCGCATGCGATAGAATCGCATGCGCTTTTGGTCGTTTGCGGCCGACACGTGGGATCGCGTCTATGCTGTGCGGCGGACGGCCTTCAATCAAGGAGCGGGCGATGCGGGAAGCAACGACGGGGTATGAAGCAGGCGGATCGCATCCGCTCGACAATGCCGTGTGGCACGCGCTTGCCGGCGAGCAGCATCGCCTTGCGCTCGGCAACGAGCGTGCGCGGCGGTTTCCTCCAACGCTCGCGCCGTTCGCCGGCCTGGCCGACCGCAGTCCCGCCGCTTTCGACGCGTTGCGCGGCCTCGTCGACGCGCACGGGCCCGTATCACTCGTCACCCCGGACGAGATCCCGACGCCGGCCGGTTTTTCCGTGGTCAGGCGCGCGGTGCTGCATCAGATGATCTGGCAAGGAACGCTCGACGACGCGCAACCTCTGGAGCATGTGCGCCTGACCGGAACCGACGTGCCGGAGATGCTCGAATTGATCGCGGCGACGGAACCGGGCCCGTTCGGCCCGCGCACGGTCGAATTCGGCGGCTACCTCGGCGTACGCAGGGAAGGACGGCTCGTGGCGATGGCGGGTCAGCGACTGAGGGCCGCTGGCCATACGGAGATCAGCGCCGTGTGCGTGGATCCCGCCTTTCGCGGCCAGGGCCTTGCAGCCGGGCTGATTCGATCGCTGATCACGACGATCCGCGCACGGGCGGAAACGCCGCTTCTGCACGTCTTGTCGTCGAATCACGTCGCGATCGAGCGCTATCTGACGCTGGGTTTCACGATGCGTCGCGACATGCAATTGCTGGTGCTGGGACCTGAGGAAACCGGAACGGGCCAGCCGCAGCGTCAGCCGTAATGCGCCGGTCGCAGCGGTGCGCCAGTCCCGGCGGCCGGAAAAGTACGGCAATCACGGAAAAAGCGGGCGGTCGCAGTCGCGTCGCCCGCTCGATATCGAAGCTGCGTGTGTTCGCATTGTCCGGCTGTGCGCCTACTCGTCGATCGAATCGATCAGGTTGCCGCGCAGCGTGACGATCGCCTTCTGCATCTTCGCGAATTCGTCGGGTTTCAGCCCGGTGGCTTCGACGAGGTTCATGTCGAGCCCCTTCTCGCGCACGCGGCGACCGCTTTTCGTCAGGCTCACGAGCACCTGGCGCTCGTCCGACGGATCGCGGTGCCGTTCAAGATAGCCCATCGCCTCGAGCTTCTTCAGGATCGGCGTCAGCGTGTTCGATTCGAGGAACAGCTTTTCGCCGAGTTGCCCGACCGTCTGGTTGCCCTCCTCCCATAACGCGATGATCGTGATGTATTGCGTGTACGTGAGGCCGAGCTCCTCGAGGATGGGCTTGTACGCCTTGCCGAACGCGAGGTTCGTCGAGTAGATCGCAAAACACAGGAACTCGGACAGTTTCGGCGCGGCGGGCGATTGGGCTTCGGTCGGTTTCATGAGCATCCTCCATCGACACGGGAGCGTGTCGCAGGTGAGCCCATTATATATCGCGTGCGATCTTATCGGAAGCATGATTATCGTTTCCGATCGACGGGATGCGATACCGACGGCGCCGGTGTCCGCTCGTGCTCATTCTCGTTCGCCGTCGTTTCGACCCCGGCGGTCGCCGGTCCGCTGCCGGCTGATCGACAGCAGCGAGCACTGCACCGGATGCGCGATTTCGGTCGCGAGGCCGCCCGCGGCGAACAGCAGGACCATCAGCCAGCGTTTCATGCGTCCTCCACGACGGACAGGCTCGCACCGTCGGCGACGGCCGCATCGAGCGCATACGGATCGACGCCGTCGAGGCAGCCGAGATTGACGCGCCAGCACGCGGGATCCTTGCGCGTCTGATGGAACGGATAGACGCCGCACCGACTGCAGAAATAGTGACGGGCCGTGTGCGTGTTGAAGCGGTAGGTCGTCAGCGCGCCCTCGCCTGCGACGATCTTCAGGTTGGCCGCTTCGAACATCGGGCTCATCAGCGCGCCGCGACGCCGGCAGAGGCTGCAGTTGCAGCGAACCGCCGGCGTAAGCGCGGTCCGGACTTCGAATTTCACGGCGCCGCAATGGCAGGATCCGTTGAACCATGTAGCAGACATGTCGTGCTCCTCGAAAGGTGATGTCTGCTTTATAGCCGGCTCGGCCGAACGGGTTGTATCGCTCTGTATCCACTCGCCGCGCGGACACAGAGCATTGCAATTTTGTCGTGGGCGATGCACGTGCCCGCGCCTTTGCGCGGATTCGCCGAGCGGCGCCGCGCCCGGCGGCTGGCTGGTGAATCAGTCCAGCGCGTGCTGTAACCGCGCGATGGCCTCGCGCGTCTCGCGTTCGAGCGTCGCGAACAGTTCGGCCGCCGGCAGCGACCGGACGAGGGGCGCCGCCTGCCCGGCCCACTGCGCGCCGTAGCCGAACTCGCCGTTCGCCTTCGCGGCCGCATGCAGCGCCTTGCCCGCGTCGTATGCGATCGGATAGGCCGGCGTGGCCGGTGCGTGCGGATCGTCGCCGAGCGCGGTCAGCCGGTTCGCGATGCCGCGTGCGAGCCGGCCCGAGATCGCCGTGGTGAACGTCGTGCGGCGTGCCGCGTCGCCGAGGATCGCGCGGCGATAGCCGTCGTCGATCGACGTCTCGGGGCACGCGACGAACGCGGTGCCGAGCTGCGCGGCCTGTGCGCCGAGCGCGAGCGCCGCGGCGATGCCATCGCCGTCCATGATGCCGCCGGCCGCGATCACCGGCAGCGCGCATTCGCGCACGATCAGGCGCGTCAACGCGAACGTGCCGAGCCGGTCGTCGTGCGCCGTGGAGTCGAACACGCCTCGATGCCCGCCGGCCTCCATGCCCTGCGCGACGATCGCGTCGATGCCGGCCGCGGCGATCTGCCGGGCTTCGTCGGGGTGCGTCGCGGCCGCGAACAGCGTGATGCCCGCACGCTTCAACATCGCGATCGCGTCGTCGGACGGCAACCCGAAATGAAAGCTGACGACGGCCGGCTCTTCTTCGAGCAACATCGCAAGCATCGCGTCGTCCACGACGAAGCTCGTGTAGATCTCCGTCAGCGATGCCGGCGGCGTCGCGCCCTGTTCGCGGAATGCGGGTGCGAGCCAGTCGAGCCACGCGCGTTCGACGGCTGCATCGGCACGGGCCGGCTGGTGGCAGAACAGGTTGATGTTGAACGGCCGGTCAGTGAGCGCGCGGGTGTCGCGGATCATCTTGCGCGCACCGTCGGCGTTCGTCGCGCCGACGCCGAGCGAGCCGAGCCCGCCGGCATTCGACACGGCAGCGGCCAGCGCGGGCGTGCTGACGCCGGCCATCGGCGCCTGGATGATCGGGGTGCGGATGCCGAGCGTGCGTAACAGCGTCCGGTTGTCGGTCGGTCGATTCATGTCGTTGCCTCCTGCAACGTCCGGAATGGAACGCCGCGGCCGGTACGCGCCGCAGCGGCTGGGTCGGGCGCCGCGCGTTGCGCGCTTGCGGCGCTTCGTGCGGAGCCGGTCAGGCCAATACGATGTCGAACACGGCGGTCGGCCGGGTGAAGACGCCAGCCGTCGCGCGGCGCGGCGTGTTCGCGCAGCATCGCGGCCGGACGGTGTGCGTAATGGGTTGGGTTCCCAAGGGTTCCCCGCCACTGCGCCCATGCTACGCCACACCGCCGCCCGGGGGCGAATGTGCGTCCGGCTTTACCGAGTGCGTGCCCGATAGGCGAGCCCCGCGCAGGCCGCCAGTAGCGCGGCCGTTACGAAGAACACCGAATGCAGCCCGAGCGCGACGCCGATCTGTCCGCCGATCACGGGGCCGATCACCTGCCCGCTGAACTGCGCGGACTGCAGGTACCCGAGCATCTGGCCCGTCGAGCGCTCGTCGACCGACTGCCGGACCAGCTTGCCGATCGACGGCAGCAGCCCCGCGAGCGTCATCCCCATCAGCACGCGCAGTGCCGTGAGCTGCCACCAGTGCGCGACGAATGCCTGCGGCACCATGGCGAGCGCGGTCAGCAACAGGCAGCCGACGATCACGTTCCAGCTGCCGATGCGGTCGGCGAGCGCGCCGAGCCGCGCGGCGGTCAGCATGCTGCCGAGGGCCGAACCCGCCATCACCACGCCCGCCACGCGCGCAAGACGATCGCCGCCTACGCCCAGTCCGCCGATATAGACCGTGATGATCGGCTCGATCGACATGTTCGCGAGCAGTACCATCATCGCCGTCACCAGCAGCGCGGCGAGCGCCGCGCGATCGGTGCGCCGGGCCGTGTCGGCGGCGGGCGCGCCGGCGCGCCGCATCTGTGCGTCGCTGTCCGCGTGAAAGTTTTCCTTGACCACGACGATCGTCAGCAGCGCGGCGATGGCGATCATCGCGCCACCCGCGAAGAACGTCCCGCGAATGCCAAGCCAGCCCGGCAGCAACCCGCCGACGAGCGGCCCGACGAGATTGCCCGCCAGCGCGCCGGACGACAGGATGCCGAGTGCCCAGCCCGCGCGCTCGCGCGGCGCCTGGGTGCCGACCATCACGGTCGAGGCCGACGCATAGCCGCCGACGAGCCCGGCAACGAGCCGCAACGCAACGAGTTCCTGAACGTTGTGCGCGATGCCGATCAGCGACATCACGACCGCCATGCCGAGCGCCGCGCGCACGAGCATCGGCTTGCGGCCGAATCGGTCCGCGAGACGGCCCCACAACGGCGCGGTGACCGCGGTGCCGAGAAACGTCGCGCCGAACGCGATGCCGGACCACTGGATCACGGCCGATTGCGTGTCGACGCCGAGCTGCCGCACGTACAGTGGCAGGAACGGCAACAGCATGCTCAGGCTGACGAGCGTCGTGAACGAACCGAACACGCAGACGGCCAGATTGCGCCGCCAGTAGCGTGCGTTGCGTTCGGCATAACTGGCGGCAGGCCGCTCGACGGGCCCCGCAGCCGGTGTTTGGGCGGCGGTGCTCATCGCCCCCTCGCCGTGGCGATCAGGTCGACTGCGAGCGCGAGCAGCAGCGCGGCGGCGCCGACGGCAAACAGCGTCTCGTAACGCCCGCCGCTCGATGCGAACAGGTAAGACAGACCGTAGGCGGCGACCGCCTGCATGATCGCGAAGCTGGTCGTCGCGCTGCGCCATGCACGTTTCGCGACCGACGGATGCTGCGCGAGCAGCTCGTTCACGCGCCCGAGCGCGAGCGGCACGATGCCAGGCGTGAATGCGCCGACCAGCACGCTCGACACGATCAGCGCGGCGCGGCCCATGCCGAGCAGCGGCAACACGACGGCGGCGGCCTCGATCGCGAACGCGATGCGCAGTGCGCGGCCGAAGCCCGCACGATCGGCCAGATGTCCGCACGCGAGCGGCCCCACGATCGCGCCGAGGCCGTACAGCACCCAGTACTGCGCGCCCGCATCGACGCCCTTGCCGAGCCCGCGCGCGACGTAGTCGACGAGAAAGATCATGTGCGGCACGAGCCCGACCGCGTTGAGCCCGTATTCGAGGTACAGCGCGCGCAGGCTGCGGGTCGGCAGATTGCGCACGTGTTCGGCGGGCGACGCGACCGCCGCGGGCGGCGCATCGTCGGCCGGCCAGCCGCGCCATGCGACGGCGGTCAGCAGCAGCGACACGATCGCGAGCCCCAGCCACGTCGCGGTGAGGCCCTGCCGCAGCAGAATCGGCACGATCGTGCCCGACGCCGCGATGCCGAGACCGATCCCGGTGAAGATGCCGCCGCTCGCGAAACCGCGTCGCGCCGGCGGCACGTGCGTGAGGATCGCCGGCGCGGCGAGCACCATCAGCGCACCGCCCGACAGGCCTGACGCGAAACGCCAGACGAAGAACCACAGGAACGACACGGGCGCCGCGCACGCGACGAACGCGAGCGTCGCAAGCAACATCATCGCTCGCAGCACGGCGGTCGATCCGGCACGACGCGCGAGTGCGCCGGCGACCAGCGCGCCGGCCAGATAGCCGCCGAGGTTGGCCGCGCCGAGATAGGCGGCCGTCGACGCGGGAAACCAGTGCGCGCCGATGATCGCGGGCAGCAGCGGCGTGTAGGCAAAGCGCGCGAGACCGATGCCGATCAGGCTCGCGCTGGCGCCCGATACCGTGCCGCGCCACACGTTGAACGCGGGGGCATGCGGCCGGTCGAGAAGCGCTTGTTGCATGTGGACCTCCCTTCGCTACGCGGACGCAAGCGCGTCCACGGGTTGAAGGAAGTCTAGATTGAACCGAAGATCGGGTGAATCCACGCGGTGCGGAAGCTATTCTTCCGCATTCCGGTTTAATTCCCGTCGGTGATGGCGGCCAACTGCGCGAAATGTTCGCGCAAGCGCGGCGCGGCGAAATCGACGAACGTCCGCACCTTCGGCACGGACAGCCGTCCGTAAGGCGTCACCAGGTGGATCGGCAGCGGTGCGTGCTCACTGTCGCGCAGCACGATCTGCAACCGGCCGTCCCGGACCTGTTCGGCGACGTGATATGAGAAAAGCCGCGTGACGCCGTGGCCGGCGAGCGCCGACGCGACCGCGCCGCGGATCGTGTTGACGATGAAGCGCGGTGTGAACTGGACCACCTGTGGCAGCGCCGACTGCCCGGACGGCGGGAAGCTCCACGAATCGAGCCCGAAGTGCGTCATCGAAATGATCCGGTGTTGCGCGAGATCGGCAGGCGCCGCGATCGGCGGATGATCGGCCAGGTAGCCGGGCGACGCGACGACGACGCGCCGCACCGCGCCGACCGGAATCGCGACGAGTGTCGAATCCGTCAGGTGCGCGATGCGCAGCGCGACGTCGATCCCCTCGTCGATCAGGCTGACGGGACGGTCGAGCAGTTGCAGGCGAATCGACACGGCCGGATGGCGGTCGATGAATTCGTCGATGAGCGCGCGCAGCACGTCCTCGCCCGCGGCGACCGGTGCGGTGATCGTCAGCAGCCCGCGCGGCGCCGAGCGCGCGTCGGCAATCAGCATGTCGGCTTCCTCGAGATCCGCGAGGATGCGGCGACACGCCGTGGCATAGCGCTCGCCGGCTTCGCTCAGGCGGATCGTCCGCGTGGTCCGGTACAGCAGCGCGGTGCCCGTGTGTTCTTCGAGAAACGCGATCGCGCGGCTGACGGCGGCCGGCGAACGGCCGAGACGGCGGCTCGCGCCCGCGAGACTGCCCTCGTCCAGCGTGGCGACGAACACCTTCATCGCATCGATTCGGTCCATGGCGTGTGAGTGGGCGCGAGTGGCCGCGTCATTGGGGGAGCAACGCAGCGAGCAGTCTACCGTAGGCGCGCGCGGGTGCCTGGCGGGCGCCACCGGGTCGCTTCGTGAAATACTTGGACCATGCGCCCGTCCTGAACCCTGCGATGATTGAAAACCCCGCCGTACCGCCGTTCCGTTGCGTCGTCGCGCATCGCGCGCTGACGTGCGTCGCGGCGCTACTGATCGCCGGGCCGGCGATCGCGGGTTCTGCCGCCGATTTGCCGCGCGCGCCGGCTGCCCGTACGCCGCAACGCATCCTGTTCGTCGGCGACAGCCTCACGCATGGCCGTTATACGCCCGTGCGTTCGTACGGCGCGATGCGTGCCAGCGGCAGGGATGCCGGCGGTCCTGCCCGGGTCTTCGACGAAAACTTCGGGCAGACCGGCGCCCGCGCGGAACGCGAGCCGGGCCCGTGGGGCGGGATTCCGGGCATCTTCGCGCGCTTCGCCGTCGAAGCCGGGCTCGACTATGACGTCCATCTGGAGGCGATGTCGGCGACGAGTCTCGCAAAACACGACCGCGTTGCGTCGGACGTGATCGACCGGCCCATATGGGACGCGGTCGTGCTGCAGGAACTGAGCGCCAGGCCGCTGCCGTTCGCGCTCACGCACAACCGTGCCAGCGATCCGCACGGTTTTTGCGCGAGCGTCGCGAAGCTCGCGCGCGGCATTCGCGCGGCGGCGCCACAAGCACGCATCTATCTGTATGAGACCTGGCCGAGCGCCGATCGCGCGAAAGCGCTCGCCGGCGCGCCGGGCAGCGACGGTTTCCGCGCGCGCTACCTCGAGCGCATCGCCGACATCGTCGCCGCGTATCGCGATGCATTCGAGCGTGCACGCCGGACCGATCCGTCGATCGTCGCCGTCGCGCCGGTCGGCCGCGCATGGCAGCGGGCGTGGGCCACCGGCGTCGCCGATCCCGATCCGTATGTGCCGTCGGGCGCGCCGCTGCTGTGGTACGGGATGCGCGCGCAGGGCGACCCGCCAATCTCACGGCCCGATTATCTGCATCCGGGCGTGCCGGGCGCTTACCTGAGCGCGCTCGTGCTGTTCCAGCAGATCGCCGGCATCGATGTGCGCACCTTGGGTCCGCGGGAGCAAGCGGCCGCGCAACTCGGCATCGCGCCGGACCTGGCGGTGAAGCTGCAGGCGGTTGCGTCGGATACGGTTCGGCATGAACGGGCCGACGCCGGGACCGCCACCGATGTTGATAGCGGTGCGACGGCGATGGCCGGCCGTTCCGATCCGTGTGCATCGCAATGAGCGAATGAGCGGCAGCGACGCGCATCCCGTGCGTCACGGAGACCGATAAGCGCCGACGAATGCAAGAGCCTGCGGCCGCCGCTCCGTCGTGCGGCGCCGGCCGGCCCCTGCGGATACCGAACCGCGCGGTACGCCATGACCGATTGCCTAATACGCGCAACGCGGCACATGGTTTTCCCTGCCCTGACCTTCCCGCCGCGGCCCGCCTCCCATCCGACGCCCGCCCCGCGGGCGTTTCCCAGCCTTTCTGCGCAGGAAAGGATGCTTGAAGCATCCGCAATTATCGCGTCGCGCAAATTCGCCCACCATGTTTCGGACGAGCGGCGCCGCCCGCGCATCCGGCCTTTCGCGGGCCTTGCGGGCACGTGTGTCGCGTCGCGCGACCGGGCCCGTGATGCCGGCCGTGAACGGCCGGGCATCGCGCCACGGCAAATCGATAATCAGGAGACACGATGAACAGCCAATCCCTCGACCTTGGCGGCACCGCGGGCGGACCCGCGCCCACCGTACCGTCCGCGGCCCGGACCGGCGCCGATGCAACGACCCTTCCAGCCCGCGGCATCACGCTCGGCGAATTCATGGACGACCTGCCGGTCGGTGCGCTGCACCGGTTCGTCGTCTGGGTGATCGGCATCGGGCTGTTCTTCGACATGTACGAGATCTTCCTCGTGAGCACGATCGGCTCCGCGCTGCAGAACGAATACGGGCTGAGCCGGCAAAGCGCCGATTTCAAGCTGCTGCTGGCGTCGGCATTCATCGGGATGTTCGTCGGCGCGATGTGTCTCGGCAGCCTCGCCGACCGCATCGGCCGGCGCAAGGCGTTCCTGATGACGCTCGTCTGGTACAGCGCGTTCTCGCTGATCGGTGCGTTCTCGGTGAATGCCGACATGCTGGTCGCATGCCGGTTCCTGACGGGTATCGGCGTCGGCGCGATCTACCCGGTCGCCGACAGCTTCCTGTCCGAAATCCTGCCGAAGGACAAGCGCGGACGGCTTGCCGCATGGGCCTATACGACTTCGTACGTCGCGGTGCCGCTGGTCGGCTTCCTCGCGCTGTGGCTGAATCCGCTGCATGCCGCGGGCGTGGCGGGCTGGCGCATCATCCTCGCGATCGGCAGCCTCGGCGCCGTGTACGTGCTGCTGGTCCAGCACCGGCTGCCGGAAAGCCCGCGCTGGCTGCTCGCGCAGGGTCGCACCGCGGATGCGCATGCCGCCGCGAAGCGCTTCGCGGACAGCGCGGGCGTGCGCGTGCCCCGGCAGTTCGCGGCATCGGCCGAACCGCAGCGGCCGCTGCGCCTTGGCGAGCGCATCGCACTGCTGCGCCGCCGGCCGTACGGCGCGCGCTACCTGATGCTCGCGGTGTTCCACCTGTTCCAGGGCTTCGGCTATTACGGATTCGGCACGCTCGCGGGCACGGTGGTCAAGAGTCGCGGGTTCGACGTGACGGACAGCACGCTGTTCATCGCACTGTCGTTCATCGGTTATCCGATCGGCTCGCTGCTGTCGATTCCGCTGCTGAACTGGATCGAGCGCCGCACGCTCGTGATCGTGTCGATCCTGTCGATTGCCGCGTTCGGGCTGTGCTTCGCCTATTCGGGCAATACGGTGCTGATCGTTTGTTTCGGTTTCCTGACAACCTGCGCATCGAACGTGTTCAGCAACGCATATCACGTCTACCAGGCGGAGATTTTCCCGGCACGCGTGCGCTCGACCGCGATCGGCAGCACGTACGCGCTGTCGCGCATCGTCAGCGGCGCGTTGCCGTTCGTGCTGCTGCCGGTGCTGGCCGAGCACGGCGCGGGTGCGATGTTCGGCGTGATCTCGGCCGCGCTCGGCATCGTCGCCGTCACGCTGCGCGTGCTCGGGCCGCTGACCACGCGGCGCAGCCAGGACGACATCAACCCGGTATGACGTAGCAACCGGCACGGGCATGCAGCCGCATGCTCCGTGCCTCGCGCGCGGCGCGCTCGGTGCGTTCAGCGTGCCGACATGAAATCGAACAGCTTCGCGATGTCGGTGGTCAGCACGGTGCCGGCCTTCACGCCGACCCACAGCGTGCGCGTCGCCCACGCGTCGTCGAGCTTCACGACCCCGAGCCGCGCCGCGCGCTCGCCGGTCACCGCATCGCGCGGCAGCACGCCGATCCCGAGCCCGGCCTCGATCATCCGGCTCACGCCGTCGAAATTCGAGACCTGGATGCGCAGCTTCAGCGAGCGCTCGGCCGCGAACGCGGCGTCGGTCATCCGGGCGAGCAGCGAACTGCCGTCGCTCAGGCCGACGTAGTCTTCATCGAGCGTCTCCGCGAAGCGGATGCTGTCGTGCGCGGCGAAGCGATGCCCGCGCGGCACGAGCAGCACGAGCTCGTCGCGCCGGTACGGACGGCGTTCGATGCCGGGCGCCGGCACGTTGTCGGCGAACACGCCGAGATCGGCCTTGCCGGACGCGAGCGCGTCGACGATCTCGTGGCTCAGCCGCTCCTCGAGACTGACCTTGATGCCCGGGTTGTCGGTGAGGAACGCGGCGAGATCGGCCGGCAGGAACTGGACGATGGCCGACGTATTGGTCCACACGTGAATGTGGCCGCGCACGCCGGCGACGTAGTCGCTCATTTCGTGCGCCATCCGATTGACCTGCTCGATGACCTTCGCCGCATGGTCGAGCAGCGCGCGGCCCGCGGGCGTCAGCTCGACGCCGCGCGCATGCCGGACGAACAGCGCGCTGCCGGTCACGCTCTCGAGTTCGGCGATCCGTTTGCTGACCGCGGACAACGTGAGCTGGCCGTGTTCGGCCGCCTTGGTCAGGCTGCCGTGCTCGGCGACGAGCGCGAACACGCGCAGCGACTGCAGATCGAAATGAAGCGGGTTCACCATGATAGAGGTCCTGGGGCGCGCCGTGCGGCGCGCGCGAACGGCGCCGGACCGGCCTGATGCCGATCATACGCCCGGCCGCGTGCGCCGCGAGATCGCGTACGACAACGCAAAACGGTGCAGTCAGCGCGGCGCGATCGCCTGCAACGCGGCGAGCATCGCGCTGTCGGGTGTCGCGAGATCGTCGAGCACCGTGAAATGCCGCATGCCGGGCAGCCAGGCGCGCGCGATCCGTTCGCCGGCCGCTTCGCACGCGTCCGCGTATTCGTGCGCCTGACGCACGAGTTCGGGCAACTCGGCCGCACCGACCGCGACGACGGTCGGTGCGCCGGGCCCGATATGGCGCAACGGGCTGTAGGCGGCGATTTCCTGCGCGGTGAGCTTCAGCTTGTCGTCGAGCACGCACAGCGCGATCGGTTCGAGATCGACGAGCGGGCTGATCGCGAGCGCCGACACGACCGCCGGATGCGCGCGATGCACGGCCGTCAGGTGGCCGCCGGCCGAATGCCCGCTCAGGTGGATCGGTCGTCCGGCGGTGCCGATGCCATCGGGATCGGCCGCGAGATGGTCGAGCAGCGCGCCGATCTCGCCGACGATGTCGGTCATCGAGGCAGCCGGCGCGAGCGTGTATTCGGCGAGCACGACGTCGAAGCCGCGTGCGAGCGGCCCGGCGGCCGCGTACGCGAAATCCTCCTTCGCGCAGTGCTGCCAGTAGCCGCCGTGAATGAACACGAACAGCGGTGCGTCGGGCCGGCCGCAGCGCAGCCAGTCGAAGCGCTGCGCCGGCCGCGGGCCGTAACGCAGGTCGCGCCGCACGGGTGTCGCGGCGTAAAGCGCGGCACTGCGCGCCGGCAGGACGCGAGTACCGCGGGGAAGTCGGGAATGGCCTTCGTGTTCAGGTAAGCGGCGTCGAGCGCCGCGCGGTTCATGCCGCGATAGAGGATCGTCATTCGGAATCTGCGTGGGTCGGATTGCGAATCCGCGGGACACGCGTGGTGCCCGCTGCGAAGGCGGCGGACAGGCCGGCGCCGATGCACGCCATTATCCGCAGTGCAACGCGGCCCGCCTATCCGGAATCGGCGGGCGCGGCACGCGCCTGTCCGCTTTCGGTGGAGGATTGCTGCGTGGCGCGCGCATCGCGCCGGCGCATGCGGGAACCGGCAGAACCGACGCGACACTGCGCCAACGCCGCACGACAGGTCGACATGACCGCCGCGCGCCGTGCCATTCAATTCGACGCAACGCAACTCAGATCAACTCGGCGATCTCGATCAGGTTCAGGTCCGGGTCGCGCACGTACACCGACCGGATCTTCTGCGTCGCACCGGTGCGCTCGACCGGCCCTTCGACGATCGGCCATTCGACGCGGTGCAGATGCGCGATCACGTCGTCGAGCGGCACCGACGCGATGAAGCACAGGTCGAGCGCGCCGGGCACCGGCACGTGCGCCTTCGGCTCGAACTCCGCGCCGCGCACGTGCAGGTTGATCTTCTGGTTGCCGAAGCGGAACGCGAGCCGGCCCGCGCCGAAGGTTTCGAGCTGC
>Ga0157367_1000422_pt1 | contig 20787 bp, 20 predicted proteins | sample AttbisABBM2_FD_113142 | JGI IMG/M metagenome (GOLD analysis project Ga0157367, IMG submission 113142) | Fungus gardens microbial communities from leaf cutter ant in Botucatu, State of São Paulo, Brazil - Atta bisphaerica ABBM2 | ecosystem: Host-associated > Fungi > Mycelium > Unclassified ... | reverse complement strand
TCCGCCCGCATTGCGGCGTCGTTCGTCGTTGCAATAGCTACGGCTATTGCGCCTCCTCTCTTCTTGCACTGCGGGCGGAAAGGCACGTTCGCAAGCCCGTTATTAGCGTGAACAGGCCCTAGGCGAACCTGCATGCCACCCTTCGCGCAAGCGGGCTTGCTCGCCGGTCATGCGCGACATAGATTGTCTTCATCGAGGTCCGATTTTTCGGAGGGGGTCATGGAACTGCTCGTGGAACGCGTTGACGTCTGGGCGGCCACCATCGACGACAAGCCGGGTGGTCTTGCACGCGTATTGAGCGCGTTGCGGGATGCCGGCGCGGATTTGCAATTCGTTGTCGCCCGGCGCACCCCGGAAGCACCCGGCAAAGGGGTGGTATTCGTCGCGCCGCTGCAGGGAGATCGAGAGACCCGTGCTGCCACCCAGGCGGGATTCAATCCTACCTCGAGCCTGCACTCCATCCGTGTGATGGGGCTGGACCAGTTGGGGATCATCGCAGAGCTGACCCGGAAGCTGTCGGACGGCGGGATCAATCTCCGCGGCGTATCCGCCGCCGTGCTCGGCTCGCAGTTCATTGCTTATCTCGCGCTCGACTCGCTGGCCGACGCCGAGCAGGCGGCAGACATCCTGCAAAGGGCCTGAATTGCCGTTTCAGTCGACTGCCGGGTGAGGCGGGGCGCCTTTCACGGTTGAATCTCGCGTGCGTTGCATCGGGCGGTCGATGCGGTTTGCCCGATCTTCGACCGGGTGAGGCCGCTGTGGAATATCGACGGCCAATCGATTGCGGCATGCGCACGGGCGCCGCGCTGGAGCGGCGCTTTGTGCGCGCGTTTCGCAGCGGATGTCTGCCGTGTTCCCGTGTCTCCGCATACCTTCGCGTTTCGTCATGCCGTGTGCGGCAAATACAGGCGAGCTGGCAGGGGATCGGGCTACCCGGCGTATTTATTCGTGGTCGAGTTTTGAAGGAAAATAGATGCATTGTGATAAGAATACTTATCTTTTCTTATCCATTCCGTATCGACCATCCCCGCGCTTGTCGCTTTCGTTCGCTGGTCACCATAGGCCGGACCTGGCAGCCGTGATTCTCCATGACGTTGTCCGTTGGCATATGACACTCCCCGTATAGCGTTGCGCCCGAAGCGAGCCCGGCGATGTGGACGCGGCCGCACCCTATATCTCCTCGGCAGGGGCCATCGCGTCCTGGGGGTATTCGTCTTTTTCGTGCCAAATCTGGCGGTTTCTCCCGAGCGCGTCGTGTACCAAGGCTTCCCGGGAGGTTCCGACGGTCGTCTGCAGTCTCGGCCGTGATCTGCGGTAAGTTACCTGCCCGCATTTTTCAATTGCGACCCTGACGGAAGGCGGCAGACATCAGGCGGCGCTGCCCGGGATGCAGGAGTGGATCGACGCGGCCGGACATGAATACAACGACGCAGGCCAACTCGAAGGCGAGTTCTGACAGGTCCGGTGCGCGAGGATGGACGATCCTGATTTCCAGGTCTCGATACCTTGAAATTTCCGAAATCATTTTTATTATTGCGTGTTGTAAGCGTAGCGAAGCGGCTGTTGCTGTTCTTCGCCACGCAGCAGGAAGGCCGATCACGCGTGGTGTGTATCGACGATGGTTTGGCTGCAGCGCTCGGCGAGCGGTGCCGGGACGCATGCAGGGTTGTATGAACACGACAGTCTGTTATCGGAACAGGTCGACGTTTTCGCCAGCCGAGCGCGAGAGCCTGATCGACAAGTTGTCGGATCGCTACCCGGGGCGGCATTTATTGCACTTTCCGCCCGACCTCGTGCGGCTGCGCGTAGCGCTCGAGCAAAGTGGCCATCGTCGCCTCTGCCGCGCGAGGCGCCGCCTGGCGCTGCTGAGTGCCATCCTGGCGTGCGCGGACACGTCACCCGAGTTGAGCAAGGTGCTCGACCACGTCTTTGTGGGACTCGGGCGGCCGCTCGGGCACCGCCTTGCGCAATTGCGCCACAAGGACAGCTGGCGCCGCAAGGCGCGCCGAGCCGGATTGCGGCAGCTCAAGTCTGCGCTGGATGCGCGCAGCGAAGCGGAGCTCACACTTTTCCACGACCTGGTGCATCCGCTGCTGCTTGCGCTCCAGCGTTTCATCCAGCGCGAACTGGCTTACCTGCAGGCCCGCGACGATTTCGCGCCGGGCGATCCCGTAGCGGACAAGGTCATCGACGAAGCGCTCGCCCGTGCTTGCGAAAAGCTGCCACAGCGCCCGCACGAGCTCGAACCGCATCCGTGGCCTTTTCAGGTCACGATCGATTTCCGTGTGGAGGAGGTCGCTCGCCGACAGCGCGACGAGGGACGCTTCATCTCCATGGAAAGCCGGGCGCCGATGCAATCACGCGAGGCCGAGCAAGGAGAAGACGAGAGCGTATTCGAGTATCGGCAGCCCGACGAAGTGTTGCGACTCGAAGACCTCGCACCGCAGCCATCTACCAGGCCTGCTGACTATTTCGGTTTCCCCCGTGCCGGGGGTGACAATCGTTGAACGCATGGGAGCCCGCTTATGAGACTGAGTCCATTGCACGACCGAGTGTTGATCAGGCGGCTCGAACAGGAACGCAAGACCGCGACGGGGATTGTCATTCCCGACACGGCCGCGGAAAAGCCGGATCAGGGCGAAGTGCTTGCGGTCGGGCCCGGCAAGCGACTGGAAGACGGCAGACGCTGCGAACCGGATGTCAAGGTGGGGGACCGCGTCCTGTTTGGAAAGTATGCGGGCACCACAGCAAAGGTTGACGGCGAGGAACTGCTGGTCATGCGTGAGGACGACCTGCTCGCGGTCATCGCGTCCGATCCGGCTCATTGAGCGGCGATCAGGCGATGGTCGTCAACGTGTCAAGGAGGACCTATGGCAGCCAAAGATGTGCAGTTTCACGATGTCGCACGGCAGCGTGTCGTGAGGGGTGTCAACATTCTGGCCGATGCCGTCAAAGTCACGCTCGGACCGCGCGGGCGTAACGTCGTGCTCGAGAAGAGCTTCGGCGCACCCACGATCACGAAGGACGGCGTGAGCGTCGCCAAGGACATCGAATTGCCCGACAAGCTCGAAAACATGGGGGCCCAAATGGTCAAGCAAGTCGCGGCCAAAACGTCGGATATCGCTGGCGACGGCACGACTACCGCGACCGTACTCGCCCAGGCCATCGTGCGCGAAGGGATGAAATACGTGGCGTCGGGCTTGAACCCGATGGATCTGAAGCGCGGGATCGATCAGGCTACCTCGGCCCTGCTCGATGAGCTCAAGAAGCTTTCAAAGGCGGTGACCACGAGCAAGGAAATCACCCAGGTCGGTGCAATCTCGGCCAATGCCGACGAGGATATCGGCAGGACCATCGCCGAGGCGATGGAAAAGGTCGGCAAGGATGGCGCGATCTCGATCGAGGAAGGCAGGTCGTTGCAAAGCGAACTCGAAATCGTCGAGGGCATGCAGTTCGATCGCGGCTGGCTCTCGCCCTATTTCATCACAGACCCCGAGAAGCAACTCGCCGTGCTCGAAGAGCCGTATGTTCTCGTGCATGACAAGAAAATCTCGGCGATTCACGACTTGCTGCCGGTGCTCGAAGCGGTGGCCAAGGCGGGCAAGCCGCTGCTCATCATCGCGGAGGACGTGGAAGGTGAAGCGCTGTCGACGCTCGTCGTGAACTCGCTGCGCGGCATCCTGAAAACGGTCGCCGTGAAGGCGCCGGGCTTCGGTGATCGCCGCAAAGCCATGCTCGAAGATATTGCGACACTGACGGGCGGGCTGCTGATCGCCGAGGAGACCGGCAAGCAGTTGGAGAAGGTCACGCTGGAAGACCTCGGCCGGGCAAGGCGCGCGGAGGTCGAGAAAGAGGCGACCACGATCATTGACGGCGCCGGCGACCGCAAGAAGGTCGACGCGCGCATCCAGGTACTGAAGCACCAGGTCGACGACGCCACGAGCGACTACGACAAGGAAAAGCTCCAGGAGCGCATCGCCAAGCTCTCGGGCGGCGTAGCGGTGATCAAGGTGGGCGCCGCCACCGAAGTGGAAATGAAGGAGAAGAAGGCGCGGGTCGACGATGCGCTGCACGCGACGCGTGCGGCGGTCGAGGAAGGCATCGTGCCGGGTGGCGGGATCGCGTTGCTGCGCGCTCGCGCGAATGTCAAGGATTTGCGGGGCGCCAATGCGGATCAGGAGGCCGGCATCAGGATCGTACTGCGTGCCTTGGAGGAGCCGCTGCGGCAGATTGCCCTGAATGCGGGTGAAGAGGCCTCGGTGGTACTCAACAAGGTGCTGGAGCAAGCCGGCAGTTTTGGCTGGAACGCAGCTGCCAACACGTACGGAGACCTGATGGAGATGGGAATCATCGATCCAACCAAGGTCGAGCGCACCGCCCTGCAGAATGCGGCCTCCGTTGCCGGGCTGATTTTGACTACCGACGCCGTGGTCGCCGAGCGGCCGAAGGATGAAGCGAAGACGTCGTTGCCGTCAGCGGACATGGAATACTGACGCCCCGGCATGCGTTCGGATGCCAGCGTAACGTCAGGTAGTGGGCGCTGACCGCCAGCGAATACGGAGGGCATCATGGGAAAGATCATCGGCATCGACCTCGGCACCACGAACTCGTGCGTGGCGCTGATGGAAGGCAATCAGGTCAAGGTGATCGAAAACTCGGAAGGCGGGCGCACCACGCCATCGATCGTCGCCTACATGGACGAGGACGAAGTGCTCGTCGGCGCGCCGGCGAAGCGCCAGGCCGTGACCAATCCAAAGAACACGCTGTTTGCCGTCAAGCGGCTGATCGGCCGCCGCTACGAGGAAAAAGAGGTGCAGAAGGACATCGGCCTGATGCCCTTCAGAATTTTCAAGGCTGACAACGGCGACGCATGGATCGAGGCGCAGGACAAGAAGCTTGCCCCGCCGCAGGTTTCGGCGGAGGTGCTGCGCAAGATGAAGAAGACCGCCGAGGATTACCTGGGCGAACCTGTCACCGAAGCCGTCATCACGGTACCCGCCTATTTCAATGACAGCCAGCGCCAGGCCACCAAGGACGCCGGTCGCATCGCCGGCCTCGAAGTGCGGCGGATCATCAACGAGCCGACCGCAGCGGCGCTCGCGTTCGGCCTGGACAAGAAGGAAAACCGGGACCGCAAGATCGCCGTGTTCGACCTCGGCGGCGGTACCTTTGACATCTCCATCATCGAGATCGCCGACGTGCAGGGCGAGAAGCAGTTCGAAGTGCTCTCGACCAACGGCGATACGTTTCTGGGCGGCGAAGACTTCGACCAGCGCATCATCGATTACATCATCGGCGAGTTCAGGAAAGACCAGGGTGTCGATCTGTCCAGGGACGTGCTGGCGCTACAACGCCTGAAGGAAGCCGCGGAGAAGGCCAAGATCGAACTCTCGTCGACCCAGCAGACCGAAATCAACCTGCCATATATCACGGCCGACGCCAGTGGGCCAAAGCATCTGACGCTGAAGCTCACGCGCGCCAGGCTGGAAGCACTGGTTGAAGATTTGATCGAGCGGACGATGGAGCCGTGCCGCATCGCTATCAAGGATGCCGGCGTGGCGGTGGACCGGATCGATGACGTGATTCTGGTGGGCGGGATGACCCGCATGCCACGCGTTCAGGACAAGGTCAAGGCGTTCTTCGGCCGTGAGCCGCGCAAGGATGTCAACCCGGACGAAGCCGTGGCAGTGGGCGCGGCCATCCAGGGCGCGGTGCTCGCTGGCGAACGCAAGGACGTGCTGCTGCTCGACGTCACCCCGCTGTCGCTCGGTATCGAAACACAGGGTGGCGTAATGACGAGGATGATCGAGAAGAACACCACCATTCCGACCAGGTTCTCGGAGATTTTCTCCACCGCCGACGACAACCAGCCGGCAGTCACGGTCAAGGTCTACCAGGGCGAGCGCGAGATGGTCGCCGGCAACAAGCTGCTGGGCGAGTTCAGCCTCGAAGGCATTCCGCCTGCGCCACGCGGCATGCCGCAGATCGAGGTGACGTTCGACATCGACGCGAATGGCATCCTGCACGTGTCGGCCAGAGACAAGGCGACTGGCAAGGAAAACCGGATCACTATCCGGGCCAATTCAGGTCTGTCCGAGGACGAAATACAGAAGATGGTGAAGGACGCCGAGGCGCACGCGACCGAAGACCACCGGATGCGTGAGCTGGCCGACGCGCGCAACCGCGGCGACGCGCTCGTGCATGGCACGAAGAAGGCACTCACCGAGTATGGCGACGAGCTGGAACCGGGCGAGAAAGAAAGGATCGAAGCCGCGATCAAGGCGCTTGAAGAGGCGCTCAAGGGATCCGACAAGGCCGAGATCGACGCCCGAGTAGATGCACTCGCCACGGCCTCGCAGAAACTCGGCGAAAAGCTGTATGCCGGCGTGCAGGCGCAGGCATCCGGTGGCTCGGGTGGTCCGGCCGGTCAAGAAGTCGATGGCGGGACCAAAGAGGAGGATGTAGTGGATGCGGAATTCAAGGAGGTGAAGCGGTAAGCAGGCACGGCAACGTCATGCTGTTGCGGGCGAGCCGGCGGACGGACATCCTGTTGTTGCCAGTCCGCGCCGTCCGCTTGTGCGTCGGACACGAATTGCGTCATTGCTGAACATGAAGCTGAATCTGACGATTGATTCCACGCCTTTGAGCATTGAGCTTGATGATGTACTCGCCGGGCTGCTGGCGGTGCGGCTCGACGCACCATTGGAAGCCGACGCCATGCGCGATGCGATTTCCCGTCATCTGAGCGACGTCGGCGGTCCATGGCTGCTGGATGAGGACCATATGCGCAATCGCATTCTGCGCCGTCTCATTTTGGAAATCGTCGATCCGGCGCTGGTCGTTCGGTATCTGATGATCGAGAAGCCGCAGTAGGTTGGTGGCTTTATTCGGTGTCGCCGCCGGCCGGCTGGCGCTCGGTCTGTACCTCCTCAGGTGCGGTGCAATCCCGGGGATCCGCTAGGGGTGAACGGCGGCCACGCGCGCGGCAAGCTTGGCATCGTAGCTCGAATGCACATGCACTCGCTTCTTGTCGGGAAATGCATAGGTGTATGCCTTTCGCAGCGCGAGCGAAGCTTCATGAAACCCGGACAGGATGAGTTTCTGTTTGTTCGGGTAGCCGGCGATGTCGCCTGCCGCGAAGATGCCTGGCCGTGAGCTTTCATAACATGACGTATCGACGACGATCCGTCTGGCCTGCACAGCGATCCCCCAGTTGGCGATCGGCCCGAGGTCCGCGACGAGTCCATACTGCACGAGCAGTTGATCGGCGTCGAGGCGCAACGAGCCGCCGATTTGGCGAACGTCAAGCGCTTCGAGCGTCCCTCTGGGCGCGTTCAGTCCGGCAATCGTGCCGATCACGAAATCCATCTCACCTGCCGCAACCGCCTGATGCACCCGAGCGACGCTCGAGTCCGTCGCACTGAAGCCGCTGCGTCGGTGGACGAGCGTGACGTGTCGCGCGACCGAGCGCAGTGCCAGCGCCCAGTCAAGCGCGGAGTCGCCACCGCCCGCGACCACGACGTTCCTTCCGGCAAAGCTGTTCACGTCGGAGACGCTGTAATGGACGGACCGGCCTTCAAGGAGTGCTGCCTCGTCGAGGGCGAGCCGCTGTGGCACGAACGCGCCGTTGCCTGCCGCAATCAAGATCGCCGCGGCGTCAAACGCACAGCCCCCATCGGTACGGGCAAGCCATCGACCACCCTCAAGCGAATCGAGCGTCTCGATGCGCTGCCCGAGATGCATCGGGGGATCGAAGGGCCGGCATTGTTCGACGAGGCGATCGACGAGATCGCGCGCCGTGCACGAGGGTATGGCAGGGATATCGTAGATCGGCTTGTCCGGATATAGCTCGATGCACTGACCACCGGGGCGCTCGATCCCGTCGACGATCCGGCACGAGAGACCGATCACACCTGCCTCGAACGCGGCGAACAGGCCAACGGGACCTGCGCCGACGATCAGCACGTCGGTTCGTAGCGGATTTTCGACCGACGAACTTTCTTGGGACATCGTGTGGTCTCATGCCAACTATCACTTGGCGGTCTGCTGTTCCTGTTCGATCGCGCGCCTCGCCTTCTTCGACACTGCCGCGGCCGCCACGTCGAAATTGCTGCGCGCGACTTCGACCGCCTGTTGCCCGGTTCTTCCTACCGTCTCGAAGAGTGTATTGGCGGCGACGATTGCGGAGTTCCATGCGGCCATTGCCGCCTCGGAACCGGTTGGCGCGTCTTTCGTCGCGTCTTCGACGAGCGACTGGAAACGTTGCACATACGCGTCGCTTCCGGTCTGGGTGGCCTTGAGCACTTCGGCCTGCGTGGACGACGCGATTTCAAGGAACTCACGGCTGTAGAGCTGAACCTTCTCGGCCGTGGCAGCTGCGATCACGCTCGGGATCGCCATCCAGTCCAGCGGCCTTTTCACCGTGTCCTCCACCATCCCGAACGCGTCCTTGAGCGTCGATCGCGTGAACCGCGCGTTGAGTTCGGTCAGTTTCGCGACGCCCTCGACCATCGTGCCGGCCAATCCGAAGGCGACATCGACGTTGGTGCGCTGCACGCTTGAAATCAGCTCCTGGATTTGCATGATCAGAGATCTCCTGAATGGATTGAATATCAGTGGGCCTGCGCCTGTTCAGCGCGTCGCCAACCGGTGCATCACCGCTTGTCGCGCGTGATGCGATGTCGGCACGACCCACGCGGTCGGCCGTGCGCCGGTCAACGTTTTCGCATCACGGCCTGCAGCAGCGATTCACCGTCATTCGTCACGCGCGCACGGTGCGCACCGGAAACGAGTCGCTCGAGTACGACGAGCTGTTGCTCGAGCAGCGTATCGAGTTCCTCGCGGCTCATGTCGATCTGGTCGGGCGACGACTTGACCAGCATGAGCGCCGCGAATTCGTGGGGACTCAGCATTGTTGTCTCCTGGAATCTTCAAATTGGGAACATTTACCGCTTGATGTAACGCCAATCGCGACGACGTCCTGTCACGAACGTTCGCCATGTGCCACGTGCAATCAATCTTGTTTGGGACGCGTGATATTCCTGACCACAGTCAGCCCCCGGTTCGGACGCGCGATCGGTAGCGAGTCTGCGACTCCATGTGCGTTCTTCGAACCGGATGCGGATGCGGCTTTGGCTTCGGGATTCGAGACCACGGCCAGATGGAACGGGGTAACCGTCAATTGAAACGGGACTTTGCCGAGCGTGGCTGCAAGGTCGGACGCGCACAGCTGGCGGGGGCCGACGATGTCGACGGTCATCGACTCCACGCCCGTCTTGCAATCGACGACCACGTTCCAGCGACGCACATCGACGCCGAATTGCGCGAGGCATCGCCAAACCGCGATGACTTGCAGTTTCCCTGCGGCAGCCTGTATCGAGAGCCTTTGAACGACCATTTCGATGACCTGTTAAGTGACTGTCGAGGCGTGGAAAAAGTCAGCACCCAAGCATATTTCACGGATGGCGGGAAAGTACATCACAGACGCATGTTCGGATATGCCGCTTTACGGACAGTCCCGCCGCGTATGGGCCGGAGCGACGCCTGGCCCCCGATGCAGGTGAGCGGCGAGGAACGCGTCATGCGCATGACGTGCTCGGCAGAACCGGTTGCTACACTTGAAGTATTCGGACGAGCGGGGCTGAATTGACGCACAGGGACTTCATTGCAATTGGCACGTCATCGGGCGGGGTGGATGCGCTTCGTGCCCTCGTGTCCGAGTTTCCACGCGATCTGCCGGCAACCGTCGCGATCGTCCTGCACATCGGCGCGCACGACAGCCGCCTGCCGTCGCTGCTGACCGCTTCCGGGCCCCTCCGGGCGGTACATGCCAAGGATGGCGAAACCTACCTGCCGGGGAGAATTTACGTGGCGCCCCCGGATCGGCATCTGATTGTCGACGGCCCTTATTTTCGTCTCCTGCATGGCGCAAAGGAGAATTTTGCGCGGCCGGCGATCGACCCGCTGTTTCGCAGTGTCGCCGCCGAGAGGGGGGCGCGCGTAATTGGGGTCATCCTGACGGGCCTGCTGGACGATGGCACGGCCGGTCTCGAGGCAATCCAGTCGTGCGGCGGCACCACGATCGTCCAGGACCCCGCCGAAGCGGCCGCAGGCGATATGCCCCTGCATGCGAGCCGGTACGCCGACTTGGTGCTGCCGCTGACCAGCCTGGCGCACCGGCTGGTCGAGTTGACGAGCGTCAGGCTGGACGTCCCGACGAGGTCGTGAGACGGCACGCCATCGAGGGCGTCGCCCGCGAGCGGCGCGCATGGATTGCCGACCAGGAAGCGGCCGGCGAACCGAGCCGTATTGCGACGCCGTCCATCCTGACGTGCCCGGCGAGCGGCGGCACGCGCCGGCGAGTGGCTAAGTTCTTGCAGTTGGTACTGCTGGACGGATAATTGAGGTCTTCGCACCATCTTGGCGCAACCGGGCCAGGAGCCAAGCCGATCTTGGTCGCAGATACTATTATTTTTCCAACAGGACAAGCAGCCATGCCGAAAAGACGTGGGCAGACTCTCCCGAGCCAGACAGACTTTCCGATCGTCGGTATCGGCGCATCGGCTGGTGGGTTGAGTGCGCTCCTGGAATTCTTCGAAGCGCTGCCGGCGCATATGTCGATGGCGTTCGTCGTGGTCGTGCATCTGGCGCCCGATCACGAAAGCAATCTGGGCTCCTTGCTGCAGAAGGCGACCGCAATGCCGGTGCTGGAGGTCACGAGCGCCACGCCGATTCAGCCCGACCACGTCTATCTGATCGCGCCCTCTCTCGAGCTGACGATGGTCGACGACTACCTGCGCGTCGCCCCCAACCGGCCGGAAGAGGGGGGGCGCAGATCGGCGATCGACCTGTTCTTCCGGACCCTCGCGGACGCGCACCGCGCGCGCGCGATCGGCATCGTGTTGTCCGGCGCGGGCTCGGACGGTTCCGTCGGGCTGTCGAGAGTCAAGGAAATGGGCGGCATCACGTTCGCGCAGGATCCGGTGGAGGCGGAATACGACAGCATGCCGCGCAGCGCCATCGCCACCGGCATGGTCGACTTCGTGATCACCGCGGCGGAGATGCCGCAGCGGCTGATGGACCTATGGATGACGGCAAAGGAAATTCACCTGCCGGTCGTCGAAAACGACGAGCGCCAGGAAGAATTGATCAATGAGGCGGCCGAGCGGGCGTTGCGCGAGATCATGATCATCTTGCGCACGCGCACCGCGCACGATTTTCGTCATTACAAACGGGCAACCGTCCTGCGCCGGATCGAGCGCCGCCTGCAGGTCAACGGCATCACCGATTTACAGGCTTACCGCGACTATCTCCATCTGCACCCGGAAGAGACGCAGGCGCTGCTGCAGGACATGCTGATCAGCGTGACGAACTTCTTCCGCGACAAGGAAGCGTTCGAGGTGCTCGAGCGTGAAGTCCTGTCGCATCTTTTCGAGCGGCGCGGCGAGCAGGATCGCATCCGCGTGTGGTCGGTTGGCTGTGCAACCGGCGAAGAGGCCTATTCCCTGGCGATGCTGCTGAAGGAGCGCTCGCTGAAGTCGCCCGAGGGCGTTTCGTTCCAGGTCTTCGCGACCGATGTCGACGAGCGCGCCATCTCCTTCGCTCGTAGCGGTCTTTTTCCCGAATCGATCCTTGCCGACGTGACGCCCGGCCGCGTGCGCCAGTTCTTCTCGAAAGACGCCGCGCACTATCGCGTCAAGAAGGAACTGCGCGAGCACATGCTGTTCGCACATCACAATGTGCTGAGCGACCCGCCGTTTTCGCGGCTCGACCTGATCTGCTGCCGCAATCTGCTGATTTATCTGGATCGGGAAGCGCAGATCGAGATCCTCAAGATGTTTCATTTCGCGCTGCGTCCGGGCGGCGTGCTGTTTCTCGGCAGTTCGGAGTCGGCCGATAGCGTCAGCTCGATGTTCAGTGTCGTCGACAAGCGCAACCGCATCTATCGCGCGAACGTGGCGGTGCGCGGCGATACGCCCGTGCCGGTGGCGCTTTCCGGAACGGCGAGCGCACGGCCGGTCGTGTCGACGGTGCAGCCGCCGGGGCGCCGCCGCTTCTCGTTCGGCGACCTGCATCAGCGCCTTGTCGAGCAATATGCGCCGCCGAGCGTGCTCGTCAACCGCGATTCCGAAATCGTCCACCTGTCCGATCGCGCGGGGCGTTTCCTGCAGTATTCGGGGGGGGAACCGTCTCACAACATCATCGCCGTGGTGCGCCCCGAACTGCGGCTCGAGCTGCGCACGGCGATTTACCAGGCGCTGCACTCGAATCGGAGCGTGGAGGCACGACGCGTGACGATCGAGCGCGATGCGCGCTCGTATTTCGTCAACATGACGGCGCGCCCCGTGCACGATTCGGAAGCCAATGCGGATTTCGTGCTGGTGTTGTTCGACGAAGTCGAAGACAGCATGAGCAGCGCCGAGCCTGCAAAGGCCGACGCCCACAAGGACCCGATCCTCAGCCAGCTCGAGCGCGAGTTGCAGCGCACGAAAGAACAGCTTCAGTCGACCATCGAGCAATCGGAAACGTCGACGGAAGAGTTGAAGGCTTCCAACGAAGAGCTGCAGGCGATCAATGAAGAACTGCGTTCGGCGACGGAAGAGCTCGAGACCAGCAAGGAAGAGCTGCAGTCGATCAACGAAGAGTTGACGACCGTCAACGCCGAGCTGAAGTCGAAGGTCGAGGAAACCAGCAAAATCAACGACGACTTGCAGAACCTGATCGCCGCGAACGACATCGGCACGATCTTCGTCGATCGCAATATCTGCATCAAGCGTTACACGCCGCGTGCGACGGATGTCTTCAGCATCATCCCGTCCGACATCGGCCGGTCGTTGCTCGACATCACGCATCGGCTCGAATACGACAAGCTTGCCAACGATGCGGCCGACGCGTTCGATTCGCTGCGCCTGATCGAGCGTGAGCTGAAGAGCAACGACGGACGCTGGTATCTCGCGCGCTTCGTGCCATACCGGACCACCGAAGACCGTATCGACGGCGCGGTGCTTTCCTTCATCGACATTACGGACCGCCGGCAGGCGGAAGACCGGCTGCGCGAAGGCGAACGGCGCATGCGCATCGTGGCCGAGGGCACCAAGGACTACGCGATCATCACGTTCGACGACGACGGCCTCGTCACAAGCTGGAATGCGGGTGCCGAACGGATCTTCGGGTATACCGAAGCGGAGATGATCGGGCAGCCCGCCGATGTGCTGTCGACCGAGGCGGACCGCATCAACCAGGTTGCGCAGCGCGAGTTCACCGAGGCGCGCCTGAACGGGCGCACCGAAGAGGAACGTTGGCATCTGCGCAAGGACGGCACGTCATTCTTCGCGAGCGGCGTGCTGTCGCGTCTGGACGAGCCGGGCGTCGGCGGGTTTGCGAAAATCGCGCGCGACCTCGGGGAATTCGCGCTGACCGCAAAGGGCGGCGACGCACAGGTCGCGGAGCTTCGCAAGGCCAAGGAGCGCGATGCACAGCGGCAGCGCGACGAATTTCTCGCCGTGGTATCGCATGAACTCAAGAATCCGCTGAATCTCATTTCGGCGAGCGCGGAGTTGATCGCGCGCGCGCCGGAAACGCGGCAAAGCCTGAACATTTCGCGCGCGACCGATACGATCCGGCGCACCGTGATCGGCCAGGCGCAGATCATCGACGATCTGCTCGACATCTCGCGCGTGCGGACGGGCAAGCTGTCCCTCGTGCGCACGCCCGTCGACATGCGCGAGATCGTGCAGCGCGTCACCAGTGCCGTTCAGGACGAAGCGACCCAGCGTGGCCTCGCGCTCAACGTCAGGATGACCGGTTCGCCCGTCATCATCCATGCGGATCTCACGCGGATCGAGCAGATTGTCTGGAACCTGATCAGCAACGCGTTGAAATTCACGAGCCATGGCTCGGTGGACGTGTCGCTGCAAGTCAACGAACATGCCGAGGCAGTGCTGCGTGTGGCGGACACCGGCAGCGGCATTGTGCCTTCGCTGATGCCACACATCTTCGAGATGTTCCAGCAAAGCCGCGATCCCTCGACACGCCGCGGCGGCCTCGGCATCGGCCTGGCGCTGGTCAGGGAGATCGCGAACCTGCATGGCGGTGCCGTGCGGGCGGAATCCGAAGGCGAGGGCCGCGGCGCGACGTTTACGGTCACGCTTCCGACGCACCGCACGCTCATCGATACGAACGCGGCAGACGCGCCCGTCGCCGATTCGTTTCACGACCTGCATATCCTGATGGTCGACGACGATGAAGAGACGGTCGAAACGTTCAAGCTCCTGCTGGAAAGCGAGGGCGCCGTCGTTCACACGGCGACCAGCGGCGAACAGGCGTTGTCGATGCTCGACGGCAACGTGCCGGACATTGTGCTGTCCGATATCGGCATGCCGGGCATGGATGGATTTGCGTTCGTCGAGAAGCTGCGCGAAGCGCCTGCGATGAAATCGGTGATCTGTATTGCGCTCAGCGGTTACGGCCGGGATGCCGATGCCAAGCAAGCCGAGCACGCCGGTTTCGATGCGCACCTGAAAAAGCCTGTGTCGCTCGACGACTTGCTGTCCGTTTTTTCGCGGCTGCGCAGCTGACACGCTCTCCGTCAGGGGACAGATGCCGAACCTCGTCGCCGGCGGTGGGGGCAGGCGAGATTTTTGCTTGCGACAGATACTGTGTTTGCACGGCATGCCGCGACATGGGTCGCGGCATGCGTCGCGCAGGCTCGGAATTCGGTCGCAGGTACGCGTTCGCGGGACGCCGGTCGTTGGCCCTCGATCAGCGCCGAGCGACGGGAGCCACCCAAGAAATGACGAATGGCATCGATAGTGGCGCGAGGGCGCAGTTCAATGACGCCGCCCGGCGACTCGCGGCCGCCGAGGCACGCATACGGGCGCTTTCCGCCAATCCGCTCGCGGACGAAACCGCCAGGCAAGCCGCGCTGGCGGCCTATCGGGAAGCGCGCCTGCTTTGGTTGAGCAGCGAAGCCGTATTGCGCAGCGCGGCGATCACTGCCGCTCCGCGACGGCATGCGGGCAAGAGCGTCGTGATTCTCGGCGGCAACGCGCATATCGATGAATCGATTGCGCTGCTGTTGCGCTTGCGAGGATTCAGAACGACCGTGCTCGCGAAGCATCGCATCGAAGAAGGGGTTTCACACGGGCGAGCCACAGCGGTGATCGTCGACATAGAGCGCGATCCGCACACGGCGTGCGTGCTCGCCGCCGATTCAAGCAAGTTGTATCCCGGCGCTCGTATCATCGGCATGGTTTGGCCGGCGCTGGAAAGCTATCGCTGGCGCGGATTCGACGCCATCCTCGTGAAGCCGGCTTCGATCGACGTGATCGCGGCGGCCGTCACGGACGGTACCGGTCCGTAGGACGAGGCAGCAGGGAGCGACCTGTCGGCCGACCGACGCCCTGGCATTCTTCGGAGATCGTCTTGAGAAGAACCTATTTCTACATCAATAGTGCGGTCGACAGCGCTTTCCCGGAGCAGCAGTTGATTGCGCTCGACAAGGCCGGCTACACCGTCGTGCTCAGCCGTGTCGCGATCGATCGCGTGCCGCCATACGTCGCCGCGGCGGAACGCCCGGAGCTGAAGGGCTTGTTGAGGCGCGCTGTCCCCGACGATTTGCTCGTGGTGCTCGAACTCGCCGCGCTCGGATGCAACGTCCGGGATGTACTTTCGACACTGATGCATTGCCGCAATGAACATATTTCCGTCCGATGCGTCGAACTCGGCAATGTGGATCTGGCCGGCCGTCCCGAATCGCACGTGGTCAGAACGCTGAAGGCGGTCGTCCGGATGGAAGCCGCGGCAAGAAGCCAGCGCAGCAGCAAGAGTCTGAAATCAGCACAGGAAAACGGGCAGCGCACGGGCAGGCCAGCCTCGCTTTCACACCATGATCGGGCGCGCGTCATGCGGTCGCTCGATAAAGGCATTTCGGTCAGCGAGGTCGCGCGCAGGTTCGAAACCTCGCGTCAGACCATCATGCGGATACGGGCGTCGTTCGCTGGGAGTGGTGCGGATGAGCGGTGACGCACGTTTCAGGAATGAAACGCGCGGAATTAGGCAAACCAGTATCGCGCAAACCGCAAAGTATTCCTACGATAGGTAAACCGCGCACACGCATGTCGCGGCGATCGTCATCGATACGGGGTGTCGGTGGCGCGTAGAACCCGGGTGATGAGGTTTTTTGGTAGCGGCCGCGGTGCATGTCGGAACAGGCGCCTGGCCGATCGGGGATTCCCGCTTCGGGTTCGTTCGTATACACGGGGGGCAGTATGGTGAACTGGATCAGCCGTTGGGCGATGCGTCATTCCCCGACGCCGGAGAAAGCCGCGTCGTCGATGCTGGTGACTGCACGCATGGAGCTATTTACCGCCGAGCAGCGTGTCATCGATGCAAAATTACAAGCAAGCTACTGGAGCGCGCGAATTGCGTTCCTCGAGGAAGTACAGCAGCAAGGCATCGATCCGTGGGTAGGCACGCTTTCGTCGCGCCAGCCTGAAGCCGAGTCCATTCCCCGTAGCACCGGTCCGCGTCTCGCGAGCAGCACTTCGTAGTCGTTCGGCGCGTTCAGTCGTTCAGTCGGCAAGCGCTTGGCGGAACGCGAAGCTGGCCGCGTGAATTGTCAACTTCGTGCGGCAAGCGCTCTTGTCACGCTAGTTCCCGACAGTTGTTCCAAACGCAAACTGCGCAATAGCCCGACCCCGATCAATCGACCGCCTGGAGGGTGGCGACCTTGTTCCGGCCGGTGGCCTTCGCGTAGTACAGCGCCTCGTCGGCTGCCTTGATCACGGCGCCAGCCTCGCCTTCCTGCTCCGGCGTCCAGCTCGCCAGGCCAATACTGGCCGTGACGCGCCCGTATTCGCTGCCGGCATGCTCGAGCGCCAGCGCGTCGATGGCCGCACGAATGCGCTCGGCGATCTGCGCGGCGCCCGTCTGCGGCGTATCGGGCAGCAGCACCACGAATTCCTCCCCGCCGTAGCGGGCCGCGGTATCGGCCGGGCGACGGATGTTCTCGCCGATGCCGAAGTGCAAGCGCGGGCTGCTGACGTGAGGATGAGCGCGAGGGGCAAGCCAATGGGCCGCCTCGACGCTGCTGCGTCCATCGTCGAAGTACTGCCAACCTCATGGCAGGAAAGTCTGTCCGCATGCTTCGCCTTACCTATACTGGATTCACCTGACGAAACGGGAGGCAGAACATGAGCACCCACGTTGCCGCCAATGAGCCATCCGGCGCGATCCAACTGATCACCCGAGGCTATATCAAGCTGCTGCTGGCCGGCTTCGCGCTGGTACCCTTGTATCTGATTGCCTACCTGTACTTCTTCCAGGATCCGTCGCTGAAATTCGAGAATCACGCGTTTCACGAGTTGGCGATCGCCGTTGCCACGGCGGAGGGCGCATTCGTCACCTATGTCTGCTGGCGTTGCTATCGCCTGTCGGGCGAACCGTTGTTGCGTTGGCTCACGCTCGGCTTTCTGGGTTTTTCGCTGGTCTATGCGTTGCATGGCGCCTTCACCGGCATGGCGCATCACAATATCTGGCTGTTCCTGCTGTATGGGCCGGCTTCCCGCCTGACCATGTCGATCTTCATCTTTGTCGGGCAGCTCTCCTACAACCAGGCGGCCGATAGCGAAGCCACCCGAGGCGCTCGCACCGTCTGGATGAAGTGGATCGCGTTGTTCGTGCTGATCGACGTGGCGGTCGCCGTAATCGCCTATTCGCCGGTGGCCGGCGCGCCGTGGGTGCGCCTGTCGATGGAAGGCGGTGCGCTCCTGTTCTCCACCGTGAACGTCGTCGCGCTCGTCCTGCGCCGCATCCGCTCGCCGCTGATGACGATCTACGGCGTTTCGGTGGCGTCATTTGCCCTGTCGTCGCTCGCCTTCATTCTCGGCCGGCCGTGGAACCACATGTGGTGGCTGGCGCACGCGATTTTTGCCGCGGGCTTCGTGCTGCTCAGTTTTGGTGTCGTGCAGGCCTTTCACACGACGCGCTCGTTCTCGAAAATCTATAGCCAGGAGGAACTGTTTGCCCGATTGAGAGAAGCGATGGCGCGCACGGAGCGGGCCCTGCAGGAGCTGCAGCGCACCAACGAGAAGCTCGAGCATATGGCCGCCACGGACCCGCTCACCGGCGTGGCGAACCGGCGCGAGTTCATCGATCGCGTGGAAGCGGAAATTGCCCGGGCGAAGCGCAATGGCGCGCCATTCTCGCTCCTGGCGCTCGATCTCGATCACTTCAAGGCGATCAACGACAGCTACGGACATCAGGCGGGCGACCAGGTGTTGCAGCGCTTCGTCGAGCAATGCGTCGAAGCGGTTCGGCCGTTCGACGGTGTCGCGCGGGTGGGCGGAGAGGAATTCATGGTGCTGTTGCCGCAAGCCGCACTGGAGACGGCCCAGTCGATCGGTGAACGCATCCGCGAGACGATTGCCGGTACCCCGTTTGAGGCAGGAATCGGAAAGCCGATCGCGGTGACCGTGAGCGTGGGCGTCTCCGAATTCGGCCGCGACGGTGACACCATCGACGCGATGTTGCGCAGGGCAGACGAGCGCCTGTATCGCGCGAAGCACCAAGGTCGCAACCAGGTGGTGGCAGTCTAGTCCGCGGCAGCTTCGTCCTTACCGACGTTGGCGCGGACGAGTGGCCCAGCCGATGCGCAGGCGCGAGGGGGGCTGCATCGGATTTTCGGTTTCATGTGGGCCGTACTGGATTCGAACCAGTGACCAACGGACAAAGAAGTCGGCCGCTCTACCAACTGAGCTAACGGCCCGGTTCGTCCGATATCCGCCCGCCACCATGGCACTTCGCGCGTTTGCCCTAGTGGATCTCGATCGTGCGACTCACGGTCTGCGCCGGCTCCGACTTTGGCACGGTCAACGTGAGCACGCCGTTATCAAACTTTGCCAAGGTGCGATCGGGGTCGGCGTATTCCGGCATCGGGATCGTGCGCATGAAGCTTCCATGGGCGCGCTCCAGCCGGTAACAGCCATTTTCCTCGCTGCGTACGTCCTGCTTTTTCTCTCCGCGCAGCACGATTGCCCCATCCTCGATGCTCACCTTCAGATCTTCGCGCTCCATTCCGGGCAGTTCGGCAGTCACGCGCAGCACCTGTCCTTCATCGACGACGTCGATGCGCGGCTGGAAGCGCGATGAACTGAAGTCGCCAAACCATCGTTCGAGCGCGCCACGGCCTGCCAACGGGTCATGAAAGAACTCCTCCACCGCACGCCACGGCTCACGCGAGAGCAGTCGCGGAATGTCAGGCCATGCGGCCCGCCACTGTTCGCTTGTCGGCGGGTTTTCCGCGCCTTCTCCATCGGACTTGCGGGCAGTTCCGCGAAGGAACTTGAAGGGGTTCCACTTTTTCAAATCGGGATTCATGGCGTCCTCCGATTCAGCTTCAATCTGTTTTGAGCGTGGCGGCCAGCCCATCAGGTATCCGGACGATGGCGATCTAGCCATCCGGTGCGGACATGCGTGTCGCGACCTGTCGCAGGGGGACGGTTCGGATCGAAATCACATGCCCTTTCCAGGACGCCTGAGTGACCTCCCGAGTGACATCAGACACCGGTGCCTCCCGCTCCAGGTTCGCGACGGGCGGCGGCGCTTCCCCCGCCGCCCATGTTGCCGGCCCGCCGTTGCCGACGGGTCAGTGGGTCCTGATTTCAATGCGCCGTGGGCGAGCCTCGTCGCGACGCGGGATCGTCAGCTTCAACACCCCGTCCTGGAGGCTTGCCTCGATCTTCGATGCATCGAAGTCCGGTGACAGCGTGAACGTCCTGGCGAAGTGCGGCTCCCGGACCTCGGCATGCTGCAGGCGCAGATTTGCCGGCGTCGGCACCACCGCCTCGGCCTCGATCGAGAGGCTGCTGTCGTGAACCTTGACGTCCAGCTTGTCCTTCGTCACGCCGGGTAGATCTGCCCACAGTGTGACGCCCTGACTGCCCTCGTAAATGTCGACGGCCGGGGTCAGGGTGATCCGGCGCGTGGCCTGTTCCGTGTCGCGACGCGTTACCGAGGATGGGTCGCGTTTAGCCAGTCGGGTCGTATCGTTCATGATCGCCTCCGTGAGTTACTGGACGGTGATGGCGCGTGGCTTGGACGACTCGCGCTTGCCGATCCTGATCGACAGGCAGCCATTTTCGTAGTGCGCCTGGACCTTGTCGGGATCGGCGGTGTCGGGCAGCTCGATGACGCGCCGGAAGGTGCCGACAAAGCGCTCCTGCGCATACGTACGCGTCTCGCTTCCAGGGTCGGGTTGTGTCGATTTGCGTTCGCCGCTGATGGTCAGCAAGCCCTTGTCGATCGATACGTCGAGTTCGGAGGCGTTGATGCCCGGGGCGAAGGCAACGATCTCGATCGACTCGTCTGTCGCGCCGATGTTGATCTGAGGAAACGCGCCGAGGCGGCTCGCGCGGATGCTGGACGGGAAACCGCCGAAGAGTTGCGCCATCTGCTGCTGCAGGCGGTCGAACTCGCTGAAGAGGTCGGTTCCGAAGTAAAGATCGCTCATGATCGTACCCTCCTTGGTGGCAACCGGAAGGCGAACGGGCCTACGCGCTCCAGTTCGCCTGCCGGACTGCCGGCAAACAAATCGAAACACGCAGCGCGCGGGATGAAACGGTTCGCGCGTCTGCCTGAGCGAAACTGAAGATAGGAACTCTGCGGAAAATTTCAAGGGGCGTCGGCAGATTTTTGCACTTGAAATTCCGGTGATGGAACCTATCATCGCAGCGGCTTGGATCTGCATGCGGAGGACGCCATGGAATTCGACACGGACTGGCTCACGCT
>Ga0157367_1000421_pt1 | contig 20861 bp, 14 predicted proteins | sample AttbisABBM2_FD_113142 | JGI IMG/M metagenome (GOLD analysis project Ga0157367, IMG submission 113142) | Fungus gardens microbial communities from leaf cutter ant in Botucatu, State of São Paulo, Brazil - Atta bisphaerica ABBM2 | ecosystem: Host-associated > Fungi > Mycelium > Unclassified ... | reverse complement strand
GAGTGTTCGCGACGCAGCGCTTTCAGCGCGCGCACCCGACCTTCATTACGGGTGCGGCGGGCCTTGATGCCCTGACGGCTACACCCCTCTTCCTGCGCCAGCCTGCGGACGACATCGGCGATCTTCATCTCTTCAACGCGCAGCGCTTCTTCTTTGCCTTCCAGATAGAGATCGTAGTTGCCCGGCCAGGAGACCAGCTTGCCACGGTCAAGATCGACAATACGCGTCGCCATGTTGCGGATAAACGAACGGTCATGCGAAATAAAGACGATGCTGCCGCTGAAGTTTTTCAGGAAGGTTTCCAGCCAGTCGATCGTTTCGATATCGAGGTGGTTGGTTGGCTCATCCAGCATCAGCACACGCGGGTTACTCACCAGCGCACGGCCCAGCGCTGCCTTACGCAGCCAGCCGCCAGAGAGCGACGACAGCTCGGTATCGGGCTGCAGACCAATCTGCTCCAGCACGTCATGGATGCGGCTCTCCAGCTGCCACAGGTTCTGATGGTCAAGAATGCTTTGCAGTCGCGCCATCTCATTGAGGTTTTTATCGCTGGGATCTTCCATCACCACATGGGAAATGGCGTGATAGGCTTTCAGATGCTCAGCCTGCTCTTCAACGCCCTCAGCCACGAAGTCATAGACCGAACCGGTAATATTGCGCGGCGGATCCTGTTGCAGACGCGCCACCACCAGGTCAGTTTCATAAATGATGCGGCCATCATCCAGTGGCTGTTCGCCATTGATGATTTTCATCAGCGTAGATTTACCCGCACCGTTACGGCCCACCAGACAGACGCGTTCGTTCTCTTCGATGTGCAGCTCGGTATTGTCTAACAGCGGCGCATCGCTGAAGGAGAGATAAGCGCCGTGGATACTGATTAATGACATGTAATCTTATTCCTTACCGGCATGAGTGATCAGCCAGCAGTTGTGAATCTGACGGTTACGCGCGAAGTCCTGCGACTGCGTTTTCTGGGTAATATCCTGCGCCTGCAGGCCCAGTGCTTTCAGACCATCCATGTCCATTTTGAAACCACGTTTGTTATTGGAGAACATGATGGTGCCGCCGCGACGCAGCAGGCGTTTCAGGTTACGCATCAGCATCATATGATCGCGCTGAACGTCAAAGCTCTCTTCCATACGCTTTGAGTTGGAGAAGGTTGGCGGATCGATAAAGATCAGATCAAAATTCTCGTCACTCTCATTCAGCCAGCTCAGGCAGTCCGCCTGCATCAGACGGTGCTGACGCCCGGTCAGTCCGTTAAGACGCAGGTTGCGCTCCGCCCACTCCAGATAAGTACGCGACATATCTACCGTGGTGGTTGAACGCGCCCCACCCAGACCGGCATGCACACTGGCGGTGCCGGTATAGGCAAACAGGTTCAGGAAATCTTTGCCCTGACTCATCTGACCGAGCATTTTACGGGCAATGCGGTGATCGAGGAACAGGCCGGTGTCGAGATAGTCGGTCAGGTTCACCCAGAAACGTGCATTAAACTCTTTAACTTCGAAATAGTCGCCCTTCTCGCTGAGCTTCTGATACTGCGCTTTGCCTTTCTGGCGCTCACGCGTTTTCATAATCAGACGGTCAGCAGGCAGCTGCAGTACGCTCAGTGTCGCGCTGATGACATCGAACAGGCGCTGACGCGCTTTATTCGGATCGATGGTTTTCGGTGGCGCGTATTCCTGAATAATGACCCAGTCACCATAGCGATCGACAGCAACGTTGTAGTCTGGCAGATCGGCATCATAAATGCGGTAGCATTCAATGCCTTCCTGACGCGCCCACTTCTCCAGCTTCTTCACATTTTTACGCAGACGGTTTGCGTAATCTTCCGCAATCTGTCCCGCGCTTTCATGGCTGTTAACCGCCAGCTGATAGTTTTTCTGCACGCAATCCAGCGGACCGTTCTTCGCTTTAAACTGGCGATCGGCTCGCAGTTGCAGGCAGCTCAGTAGTTCAGGCGAGGCGCTGAACAGCGACAGGTTCCAGCCGCCAAAATGCTGCTTCATCAGACGACCGAGCTGGCTGTGCAGCGCAATCAGCGCCGGCTCGCTCTCCAGACGTTCACCGTACGGCGGGTTACTCAGCACTGTGCCGTGAACCGCCGGATCGAGCGGATTGGTCAGTTGCAGCAGGTCCTGTTGCGCAAATGTAAAGAGTTCAAAGACGCCAGCACGACGGGCATTCGCCTGCGCCCACTCCAGCACCCGGCCATTGTTGTCATAGCCAAAGAAGCGCGCCTGGGTGGCGGCCGTGCCCGCGCGGGCACGGTTCTGCGCTTCGGTTTTCACGTCCTGCCACAGCGCAGCATCAAACTTGTTCCAGGCAGTAAAGCCCCAGTGCTTACGCAGCAGGCCCGGTGCGCGATCGCAGGCAATCAGCGCCGCTTCAATCAGCAGCGTACCTGAACCACACATCGGGTCGATCAGCGGCGTGGTCGGCTCCCAGCCAGAACGCAGCACAATTGCCGCCGCCAGCGTCTCTTTTAACGGAGCCTGACCGGTCTGCTGGCGATAGCCGCGCTGATGCAGTGAGGTGCCGCTGAGATCCAGTGCAATGCTGGCGCGATCGTCATTCAGCCAGACGTTAACACGGATATCCGCCTGCTCACGATCGACATTCGGCCGTTCAAGATTCTGACGGGTAAAGCTGTCCACGATGGCATCTTTTACTTTCAGCGCGCCGAACTGGCTGTTACGAATCGAATCGTTGGTGCCGCTGAAATGCACGACGAACGTTTTGTCGCTGCCGAACATCGACGGCCAGTCCACGCTCTGTACACCCAGATAGAGATCGAGATCGCTGTAGACGCCAAACTCTCCCAGCGGCAACAGGATGCGTGATGCTAAACGACTCCACATCAGGCTTTGGTACATGGCGCGATCGTCGGCTTCGTAGTGAACGCCTCCCTGCACCACTTGCAAATCCTGCGCGCCCAGCGCGTCCAGCTCACTTTTTAACAGCTCTTCGAGCCCACGCGCCGTGCTGGCAAACAGAGAATTCATATCGTCACTTTTTAACTCTTGAGAAAATTGTCGCGCATTATAGCGAATCGGAGACCTATGTCATAAAGTTAGCTTCTTTTGTGTCGCGCGTCGGGTTCAAGGAGAACACCATGATCACGCTTTCCCGCTTATTTATTCATCCTGTGAAGTCAATGCGGGGATTAGCGTTGTCACATGCGCTGGTCACTGACAGCGGACTGGCATTTGATCGGCTGTTTATGGTGACCGAACCCGATGGCACCTTTATTACTGCTCGTCAGCACCCGGAGATGGTGCGCTTTACGCCCGCGATCCTGCCGGATGGCCTGCTGCTGGCCGCGCCGGATGGCAGCCAGTCCCTGATCCGCTTCAGCGATTTTAGTGAGCAGGATCATCCCACCGAAGTCTGGGGCAACCACTTTACTGCGCGTATTGCCCCCCAGCCGATTAATCAGTGGCTGAGCCAGTTCTTCCCGCGCGACGTTCAGCTGCGCTGGGTCGGGCCGCAACCGACTCGCCGGGTCAAAAAGTTTGATCATATTCCGCTGAGCTTTGCCGATGGCTTTCCGTTTTTACTGATCAACAACGCGTCGCTGCACGATCTGCAACAGCGCTGCCCGGCCAGCGTCCGTGCCGAACAGTTTCGCCCGAACCTGATCGTCAGCGGCGCGGCCGCCTGGGATGAGGATAGCTGGGCAGAGATTCAGATTGGCGACGTCATTTTTGAGGCTCCCAAGCCATGCAGTCGCTGTGTGCTAACCACGGTCAGCACCGAGACCGGACTCAAGCATCCCACCGGTCATCCGCTGGCGACGCTGCAGACGTTCCGCACAGCTCAGGATGGCAGTGGAGATATCGATTTCGGTCTGAACTTAGTGGCGCGTAACAGTGGCGTGGTGCGTGCGGGTGATGAAATGATCGTCCTGAAACGTCATGCGCCGCGCAGCTATGGTGCCGGCGAAGTGGTCGAAACGCTGAAACCACAGCAACAGGCACAGGATGCCGTGACCATCACATTTCAGGGCAAGACCTTTACCGGGGATAATCAGCAGATATTACTGGATCAGCTGGAGATGCAGGGCTTTCGCATTCCTTACTCCTGTCGGGCAGGTCTGTGCGGTAGCTGCAAGCTGAGTCTGGTAGCCGGTGAAGTAAAAGCGCTTAAACAGAGTGCCCTGCGTCAGGACGGCACCCTCTTAAGCTGCAGCTGTATTCCGGCAGGTGATATAGAAGTGAAGTAATCAGACCGCGCGGGCGTAGTGCGCGACATCCTGGTACCAGGGCTGCAGGCGGTCGTTCATCACCTTAATGGCATCGCCGAGCACCATATTTTTACCGGCCAGGGTTAAACCTGGCTGCGCCAGCAGGCAAAGCGCCGCATTATTACCACTCTCAACCACCAGCAGACGTGCCAGCGTCCCCTCTTCGGCCAGCGTAACCTGTACCATTTCACCGGGACGGGGCTGCATTGCCGGGGCATGCGAGGTGAAATGCCAGCTTTTCGGCATCAGGGGTTTGAGGAAGCGCGCGGCGACCAGCGCATTCAGCACCAGCTCAGCACGATGGCTGCCACTAAGTTTGCACTGACGACAGGTCTCTTCAAAGGTGTAATACAAAGCGGCATCATCGACACAGAAACCCGATTCAGTGAACGCGTCCGGCGTGAGCATTTTGCGGGAAAAGCGGGAACGGAAAAGCATCCCGTCAGCCAGGTCGAGCATCATTCGGTCGTGGCTGCTATCAAAATACCAGCGCCAGTTATCATCGGGTTTAATTTTCATCGTGTGCCCTGTATTTACCGCTACGCCAAAAATCGCGCAGAATTCAGCGAAAAAAGAAACATAAGGAAAAGCTGAAAAAGCATGCAACAGGACAAAATATAAACGAGCCGAGGGGATAAATAAACCCCCCGGCCAATGATTGTGAGAATTGTCTTAGAGATGCGTAACGATATCTTTAATTAATCCTGGCCCCTGATAAATAAAGCCTGAATAAATCTGAACCAGCGTTGCACCTGCGGCGATTTTTTCACGCGCAGCGGTCAGAGAATCGATGCCGCCAACGCCGATAATGGGAAGACGCCCCTGCAGCTCCTGAGAGAGGCGCTGGATCACCGCCGTACTGCGCGACTGCACTGGCCGTCCACTCAATCCACCCGCTTCTTCAGCATGCTTAAGACCACTTACCAGCGAACGATCGAGCGTAGTATTACTGGCAATGACGCCATCAATCTGATGACGAATCAAACTGTCCGCAACCTGAATTAACTCCTCTTCAGAGAGATCGGGCGCAATTTTTACGGCCAGCGGAACATATTTCAGATGACGCTTTTCCAGCTCTTTTTGTTTCTGTTTGATAGAGGAGAGCAAATCATCCAGCGCTTCACCATATTGCAGTGAACGCAAACCTGGCGTGTTGGGTGAGGAAATATTGATGGCGATATAACCGGCATGGGCATAGACCTTTTCCATGCAAATCAGATAATCTTCTTTGCCCTGCTCAACCGGCGTATCTTTATTTTTACCGATATTGATCCCGAGCACGCCGTTAAAACGCGCTTTTTTTACATTCTCAACCAGGTGGTCAACACCGAGATTATTAAATCCCATCCGGTTGATAATGCCGCCCGCTTCCACCAGACGAAACATCCGCGGCTTGTCATTACCTGCCTGGGCGCGCGGCGTGACGGTGCCGACTTCAACAAAACCAAAGCCCATCGCCGCAAACGCATCAATGCACTCTGCGTTCTTATCCAGACCCGCAGCCAGGCCCAGGGCATTCTTAAAGGTTAGTCCCATGCAGCTAACCGGACGCGACGGCAGATTCTGGCGATAAAACAGCTCCAGCGGCGTGCCGTTCATAAAACGCAGTTGCTGAAAGGTGAGTTCGTGCGCGCGTTCGGGGTCGAGTTTAAACAGCGCCGGTCGGACGATAGGATAAAACATGCACTCTCCTGAAGGACGGAAGCAATCGTGAAAGTCGGTGCACGGGAAAATGTGCGCCAGAATGGTAAAGTGCTCTGGCGCAAAAGTAAATCGAACGGCGGGGATGCAGAAAACTATATGAAAATGCTTTGATCTTAAACGGCGGAATCGTTTACGGGCTGGTTTTTCACCTCGGAAGGAAACAGATACTCCCGCAGGATGCCGTGACGCTGCATGATGCCAAAGATACCGAGACAGACAAACGCTTCAGCTCCCACCATCGACCATGCGGCACCGATTGCGCCAAACTTCCATGCCAGGAAACAGCATAGCGGCACGTTAATCACACCTGCAGCCATCATCACCCACATACGCTGGCGGGCCAGACCGTGCGGGATCAGAATCTGTAATCCAGCCGGATAGGCAATGTTGCCAAACAGGAAGCAGAGCACAAAGACGCGCAGCACATCCGCCGACGGAATAAAGTCTTTACCCAGTAAAATAGAGACCACCAGGTCAGCAAAGAACCAGGTAAAGATCACAATCGACAGACTCAGGGAAAACGACAGCAGCAGGCTTTTGCGCGTCGCCGCAATGGCGGCACGTTTATCCCGACCAAACAGGTGGCTGACGCGCGGGAAGAAAGCACTGCCGATCTGCTCGGGTACGGAGTTAGCCGCTTTACGCAGACGATCCGCCCCGTTGTAGATCCCGACCATATAGGTAGAGGTAAAGGAGGCCAGGATTACCACGTTGACGCTGTTAAACAGATTGGCACCCGCGATAGCAATAAACACATCCATGCTGTCGGTGATGCGCTGTTTGATCTCGCGCGGTTCAAAGCGGTAACGACCAATGACTTTCATCTCCAGCACAAACTTCAGCGTAATCGCTGCGCTGATGATGGAGACAGTACCAGGGATCAGCGCCGCCAGCCAGGTATCCTGCGGGGATTTCACCAGCAAAAAGGTCAGCGGAATCGCACAGAAGTTACCGAAGGTGGCGATCATCGCCGTTTTACCCAGCTTCTCAAAGCCCTGCATCAGCCAGCCGAATGAAAACAGCGAGCCTATCAGCGTGGTGCAGTTCGCCAGGATGATAAAGAACAGCGGATGCCAGGCAGGATTAAACCAGGTCGCCGTCAGTAACGTGCCACTGGTCACCACCAGCAGCATCAGCTTGGCGTTAAAAGTTGACCAGAAGAGCTGGCTGACGCGTTCCTTGTCATCACGATGGTGAGCAATGTCTTTGGTGGTAAAGACGTTGAATCCCCAGTCAGAGATGGTGCTGCAATAGAGCACGCAGGCGATGGCCAGCGCCAGCGTACCCATCTGCTCTACACCCAGAACGCGGGCAAGATAGGGCAGCGTGGCCAGTGGAAACAAAAACGATGCGCCGCGGTAGGCCAGCAGCGAGAAAATATTAATAACCAGACTTTTATCGAGTACTTTTGCCATGACGCAACAACCTTATACACATTGCATGTCTCACCTTCTCATTTCGCTAAGGCATAAACAATATCGCTTCACATTTTTCAGAATCAGGCTGTTTTTCAGAATCAGGCGGCGTTTTTCAGCTCTTTTTTGACCTTGTAATGCTGAAGTGCAATAAACAGTTCAGGGCGATTGAACAATAGCCACTCTTTAAAGTTTTCTGTTTTCACATTGCGACCCATAAAGCGAATCGCGTTAAGCACATATTCCGGCACAGGCGTACGGTTATAGAGTGATAAATAGATCATCAGACGAAATGAGTGAACTAAATAGGCTTTTTCAAGCGTATCGCGCCACGCTGACTTAATCAGCGAACTGGTTAGCGTATTGTAGGCGTGCATAAAGGCATCATAACGCTGATAGAAAAACTCATTACTTTTGGTACTGTTCGTCAGGGAGCCGTTGCGAATACGCTGCTTATAATACACCTGATGACTCACCCATGCCTGCTGGCTTTTCATAAAGCAGGAGAGCGTGAAATTATGGTCTTCATGAACGCGTTTAACAAAACGTAATTTATGCTGTTCAATAACGCGTTTGCTGATGACATAGCTCCATGCCGCCGAGGTATAGCTGCCGTTACGCAGCAGGCCCAATAAGACCTCCTGGGGTTTTTGCTGACCAAAGAGTTCGTGTCTGACTTTTGGCGAGGTGATATCAATCTGGCCGTCGCGATAGACGCACGATTTAAAACAGAACAGGTCCGTTTCAGGATGCTTTTCCGCTACCATGCCCAGTTCAGCGACCAGCCCATCCGCCACGACGTCGTCCGGATCGCAGAAAAAAAGAAACTGGCCCTGCGCCTGATCAATACCGACATCCCGTGCATGACCCGCTCCACCATTTTCAGTGGTAATTATTTTCACCTGGGAAAGATGAGAATAATTCTGTTCAAGTAAGGCTAATGTTCCATCGGTTGAGCCATCATTCACAATGATTATTTCATTGGGCGATTTAACCTGGCGTAATAGTGAATCGACGCACTCCACAATATATTTTTCAACATTGTAAGTTGGAATAACCACTGATAATAGCGTGTCAGACATAGGCAATTCTCTGCTGTTAGAAAAAAGAATACGATTCACCTGCCAGATGCAGGGATTGATCAGAGGCGAAACGTCAAAAAGAGTAAGGCGCTAATATTATGGTAGCTTTCATTTAGCCTGATTATCTTAAACCGGTTATGCGAAAAAAGACCAGTTGTAAAAAATTATCTTAACGTTTCACCTGATTATCACTGTTAAAAAAAGTGCATCTATAGCCCGCTGTAATGTTAAAACCGTTGAGGAACGATTTAAATTACCCCCATATGGCAGGTGTAACCAGAATCAGGAATATGTAAGCGAACATCTGAAACCGTGAATAACTTCAGCATTCCTTCATTTTTATTACAGTTTACGATCTGCAATTAATCCTAATACCATGCCGGAACACCACTGAAACAGGCTGATGTCAGGCTGATTTACCTTCCGATTTAAGGCCGCCGCTGCGCTTCAACACGGTTTCAGTCACAAGCATAATGGTTAAGCAATCAGAAGAAAGATAATTTTTTCCGCCACGCGTCCTGTTTTAACTCTCTTGCATCACTGCTCTTAATGAATGGTTTCGCTGCTCGCCTTTATTTTAAGAATTATCGGAAGCGGTGTTTTCATTATCTGCCACCAGTACGTCTATTTGCAGTTTTTACCCTTGCTTTGCCGGATAAATCATTTAAGCCCACTCCCCTGCTCTGACAGTATGAAGGCATAAGTTCTCAACTTTTGATAATCAATAACTTTTAGTTATAAGGAGTGATGATGCGAGTTATTACGCTGGCAGGTAGCCCACGATTTCCCTCCCGCTCAACCTCATTACTGACGCTGTGTCAGCACAAGCTGGAGGCACGTGGCATTGAAGTCATTCCCTGGAATATTCACAACTTTCAGCCTGACGATCTGATTAATGCGCGCTTTGATGCGCCCGCGCTGCTGGCCCTGCGTGACGATCTGGCATCGGCTGATGGCCTGATTGTGGCGACACCGATTTATAAAGCGTCCTTTTCGGGTGCGCTGAAGACTCTGCTCGACCTGCTGCCTGAGCGCGCACTGGAGCACAAAGTTGTGTTGCCACTCGCCAGCGGCGGCAGTGTCGGGCATATGCTGGCGCTGGACTATGCGCTGAAGCCGGTTCTCAACGCCTTAAAAGCACAGGAAATTCTGCATGGGGTCTACGCCGAAGACAGCCAGGTCACGCATTACGATCGTCAGCCGGTACTGGAAGATTCACTGGCAGAGCGTCTTGATGAAGCCGTCTCCGCGTTCTGGCTGGCGCTGACCCGTCATCACCATCCCGTTGCGCAGGCAGTATAAGGAAGCAATCGATGAAGCAGAGATTAGGAAAGTGGCTGGTGGCAGGACTGTTACTGGCTGGCCTTCAGGTTCAGGCCGCTGAATCGGATCCGGCTGAGATTCGCATCGGCTATCAGAAAGGTTCAGTCAGCATGGTGCTGGCGAAGTCACATCAGTTGCTGGAGAAGCGTTTTCCCCATACTCACATTAAGTGGATCGAGTTCCCGGCTGGCCCGCAAATGCTGGAAGCGCTGAACATCAACAGCATTGACCTCGGCAGTACCGGTGATCTTCCGCCGCTGTTTGCCCAGGCCGCAGGCGCCGATCTGCTCTATGTCGGTTCGGAGCCGCCAAAACCGAAATCAGAAGTGATTCTGGTGCCGAAAAACAGTGCCCTGAAACAGGTTGCCGATCTGAAAGGCAAAAAAGTCGCTTTCCAGAAAGGTTCCAGCTCACACAATTTACTGCTGCGCGCCTTACAGCAGGCGGGCCTTACATTTAAAGACATTACACCCGTCTATCTGACGCCAGCCGATGCGCGTGCCGCCTTCCAGCAGGGTGACGTGGATGCCTGGGCCATCTGGGATCCCTACTACTCTTCGGTACTGCTGCAGGGTAATTCGCGCCTGCTGATTGATGGCAGCTCACTGAACCTGACCGGGTCCTTCTATCTGGCGACGCGCAGCTATGCCGAAGCCCACGGCGCGTTTATCCAGCAGGTGCTCGACACCTTCAGCAGTGCCGACGCGCTGACTATCAGCCAGCCTCAGCAGAGCACCACGCTTCTGGCGCAGGCAATGGGTCTGCCTGAACCGGTTATTGCCAGCTATCTCAGCCATCGTCCACCCACCCGGATTTCGCCGGTCAGTGCTGAAACCGCAGCCGCACAGCAGCGTACTGCTGACCTGTTTTATGCCAATCATCTGTTGCCAGTCAAAGTGACGATCCAGGATCGCATCTGGCAACCGCATACCGTAACGCAGTAAGGAGCAACAATGAGCGTATCCATTTTCTGGTTCCTGCCGACGCATGGCGACGGCCACTATCTTGGTACCGCCGAAGGCGCGCGCCCGGTTGATCACGCCTATTTACAACAGGTGGCGCAGGCCGCTGACCGTCTCGGCTTCGGCGGGGTCCTGATCCCGACCGGCCGCTCCTGTGAAGATGCCTGGCTGGTTGCCGCCTCGCTGATCCCGGTGACGCAGCGCCTACGTTTCCTGGTGGCGCTGCGTCCTGGCGTGATTTCACCGACTCAGGCGGCGCGTCAGGCTGCTACCCTGGATCGCCTCTCCAACGGCCGCGCGCTGTTCAATCTGGTGACCGGCGGCGATCCGGAAGAGCTGGCGGGCGATGGCGTGTTCCTGGATCACCGTGAGCGTTACGCAGAATCTGCCGAGTTCACCCGCGTCTGGCGTCGGGTATTGGAAGGTGAAACCGTCGACTACGAAGGCAAGCATGTGAAGGTTCGCGGCGCACGCCTGATGTTTAAGCCGGTGCAGCAGCCTCGCCCACCGCTCTGGTTTGGTGGCTCTTCTGAACCGGCTCAGGAACTGGCGGCCGAACAGGTCGATGTTTACCTCACCTGGGGCGAACCCCCTGCTCAGGTTCGGGAAAAGATTGAACAGGTGCGCGCGAAAGCGGCCGCGCAGGGACGTACGGTGCGGTTTGGTATCCGTCTGCATGTGATTGTGCGCGAAACCAATGAAGAAGCCTGGCAGGCCGCCGACCGGCTGATTGCCAATGTGGATGACGCCACTATCGCGAAAGCACAGGCCGCGTTCCAGCGGGCCGATTCTGTGGGTCAGCGCCGGATGGCCGCGCTGCACGGTGGTCGCCGCGACAAACTCGAAATCAGCCCGAATCTGTGGGCAGGTGTGGGTCTGGTACGCAGTGGAGCCGGAACCGCGCTGGTCGGCGATGGCCCGACCGTGGCCGCACGCATCAAAGAGTATGAAGCGCTGGGCATCGAGACCTTTATTCTGTCGGGTTATCCGCATCTGGAAGAGGCTTATCGTGTTGGCGAACTGCTGTTCCCGCATCTTGATCTGCAGGTGCCATTGGTGCCTCAGCCGCGCGTGGTTCAGGCGCATGGTGAAGCGGTAGCCAACGATTTTACCCCTGAGAAAAAAGTCGCCCGGGGCTGAGGAGAGCATGATGGCCAGAACCCGAAAACGCCTTGCTGATACGCTGGTGCCGTGGCTATTGCCGACGCTGCTTGTTGTGGTGTGGCAGATTGCTTCGCAAACCGGCTGGTTATCGAACCGTATTCTGCCCGCGCCGGAGAAAATTGTGACCACCTTCTGGCAGCTGACTGCCAGTGGTGAACTCTGGCAGCATCTGGCGATAAGCAGCTGGCGGGCGCTGATCGGCTTCAGCATTGGCGGTTCTATCGGCCTGATACTTGGGCTGATCACCGGCACCTCAAAAACCGGTGAACGCCTGCTGGATACGTCGGTGCAGATGCTGCGCAATGTGCCACATCTGGCGCTGATCCCGCTGGTGATCCTCTGGTTCGGAATCGACGAGTCCGCCAAAATCTTTCTGGTGGCGCTGGGCACGCTGTTCCCGATCTATCTGAATACCTATCACGGCATCCGCAATATCGATCGCGGGCTGGTTGAGATGGCGCGCAGCTATGGCCTCTCCGGCTGGAGTCTGTTCATCCAGGTGATCCTGCCCGGCGCACTGCCAAATATTATGGTCGGCGTGCGTTTTGCGCTCGGTCTGATGTGGCTGACGCTGATTGTTGCTGAAACCATCTCCGCCAATGCGGGCATCGGCTATCTGGCAATGAACGCACGTGAATTCCTGCAGACCGATGTGGTGGTGGTCGCCATCATTCTTTATGCCCTGCTCGGCAAACTGGCGGATGTCGCCGCGTTGTTACTGGAACGCGTCTGGCTGCGCTGGCACCCCGCTTACCAACTGAAGGAGGAGAACGCATGAGCCAGACTCTCTCACCAGCCCGCCTTAACACCGGCACGCCGGTTGGCGTTAACGGCGTCAGCAAACAGTATGGCAGTCGTACCATTCTCAATAAGATCGACCTGCATATTCCTTCGGGTCAGTTTGTGGCGGTAGTGGGTCGCAGCGGCTGCGGCAAAAGCACTCTGTTGCGCCTGCTGGCCGGACTGGAACAAAGCTCCAGCGGTGAACTGCTGGCAGGCAATGCGCCGCTGCAGTCGGCGCGCGACGATACCCGCCTGATGTTTCAGGATGCGCGACTGCTGCCGTGGAAAAAAGTCATTGATAACGTCGGGCTGGGCCTGCGCGGTCGTGAATGGCGCAGTGCGGCGATGGATGCCCTGACGGCGGTGGGACTGGCCGATCGCGCCAATGAGTGGCCAGCTGCACTTTCTGGCGGGCAGAAACAGCGTGTGGCGCTGGCCAGAGCGCTGATTCATCGGCCCGGCTTACTGCTGCTGGATGAACCACTGGGGGCGCTGGATGCCCTGACCCGCATTGAAATGCAGGGATTGATTGAGTCTCTGTGGCGGCAGCATCACTTTACCGTTCTGCTGGTCACGCATGATGTCAGTGAAGCGGTCGTGATGGCGGATCGCGTGTTGTTGATCGAAGAGGGTGAGATCGGTCTGGATCTGCTGGTGGATCTGCCACGACCACGGCGTCGGGGATCGGCGCGGCTGGCCGAGCTGGAAGCGGAGGTGCTGGATCGGGTAATGCAGCGTACGGAACGACCGCAGCCGGTACGTTACGCGCAGCAGCGCTGAAAAAGGGAGCGTCTCAGACGCTCCCTTTTTTAGTATCAGGCGTTCAGTGCCCGGGTAATTTTTTCGTAGAGGTCGCCAGAGAGTTTATCCAGCTCCAGCAGCTGCTCCAGCGCTTGGCGCATCATCGCCTGACGGCCTTCGTCATATCGTTTCAGACGAATCAGCGGCTCCACCATTCGTGCCGCAACCTGCGGATTGCGCGTGTTCAGATCGATGAGCATCTCCACCAGGAACTTGTAGCCGCTGCCATCTTTAGCATGGAACGCGGCCGGGTTAGCCGAGGCAAAAGCCCCCACCAGCGAGCGAACGCGGTTTGGATTGCTCATAGTGAAGGAGCGATGATTCAGCAGCTGACGCACGTTGCGCATCACGTTGGCAGCCGGACTGGTTGCCTGCAGCACAAACCATTTGTCCATCACCAGACCATCCTGATGCCAGCGCTCATCGTAAGCCGCCAGCAGCGCGTCGCGGCACGGTAACTGAGCCGCCACAGCAGCGGAAAGCGCCGCCAGCGCATCGGTCATGTTGGTTGCCTGGTGATACTGCGTCTGCACCAGTTTGTCCGCCAGCTGTGCATCACTGAAGGCAAGATAGGTCAGGCAGACATTTTTCAGGCTGCGCTGACCAATCGCGTCATGCTCCACACGGTATTCAGGCTGCTGATTGGCGTTGTAGATCGCAAAGAACTCATCGGCCAGTTCGCGTGCCAGTGTGCGTTGCAGGGCGTCACGCACCAGCGCAATCGCCTGCGGATCGATAGTGTCAAACAGCTCGGCAATCTCATTTTCTGACGGCAGCGTCAGGATCAGCGCAGTCAGGGCCGGGTCACAGTCGGTATCAAGCAGCACCGCGCGGAAAGCATCGGCAACATGCAGCGGCAGCGACAGATGCTGGCCCTGCTGATAGCGGGCAACGTTCAGGCGAATATAAGTCGCCAGCAGGCTCTGAGCCGCATCCCAGCGGGAGAAGTCGTTGCGTGCATGACGCATCAGGAAGGTGAGCTGAGCATCACTCCATTTATAATCGAGCTTCACCGGGGCGGAGAATTCACGCAGCAGCGACGGCACCGGCTGGAAGTAGACATTATCGAAAATAAAGGTCTGGAACTCTTCGGTGACATTCAGCACATGATGCACCGGATGGCCGTTATTCTGCAGCGGGATCACCTTGCCTTCACCGTCATACAGCTCAATATCCAGCGGGATATGCAGCGGCAGCTTCTCTTTCTGGTCGGCAGTCGCTGGGGTGTGCTGCGTGACATGCAGCGTGTACTGCTCAAGTTCCGGATTGTAATCGTCGCGCACCGTCAGTACCGGCGTACCGGACTGGCTGTACCAGCGGCGGAACTGCAACAAATCGACATTTGAGGCATCTTCCATCGCCTGAACAAAGTCATCACAGGTGGCGGCGCTGCCGTCGTGACGGTCAAAATAGAGCTTCATGCCCTTCTGGAAATTCTCTTCACCCAGCAGGGTGTGCATCATGCGGATGACTTCTGACCCTTTTTCATACACCGTCAGGGTGTAGAAATTGTTCATCTCGATAACCTGATCCGGACGGATCGGATGTGCCATCGGGCTGGCATCTTCGGCGAACTGCGCGCCGCGCACGATACGGACGTTATCGATGCGGTTCACCGCACGTGAACCCAGATCGGAGCTGAACTCCTGATCGCGGAACACCGTCAGTCCCTCTTTCAGGCTGAGCTGGAACCAGTCGCGGCAGGTCACGCGGTTACCGGTCCAGTTGTGGAAATATTCGTGACCGATAACCGCCTCAATGCCGAGGTAATCTTTGTCGGTCGCCGTTTCCGCTTTCGCCAGCACATATTTGGCGTTGAAGACGTTAAGACCTTTGTTCTCCATCGCCCCCATGTTGAAGAAATCCACGGCTACGATCATAAAGATGTCGAGGTCATACTCCAGGCCGAAACGCTCTTCATCCCACTTCATGCTGTTTTTCAGCGAGGTCATCGCCCAGTCGGCGCGATCGAGATTGCCGCGGTCAACGAAGATCTCCAGCGCCACATCACGCCCTGAACGGGTGGTGAAGCTGTCGCGCAGCACGTCAAAATCGCCCGCCACCAGCGCAAACAGGTAGCAGGGTTTCGGGAACGGATCTTCCCACTTCACCCAGCTGCGGCCCTGCTCATCCCGGCCGCTGTCAATCCGGTTTCCGTTGGAGAGCAGATACGGGTAGCGTTCACCGTCGGCATAAATGGTGGTGGTAAAGCGCGCCAGTACATCCGGGCGATCAAGATACCAGGTAATATGACGGAAGCCTTCAGCCTCACATTGGGTGCAGAGCGCCTCGCCCGATTTGTACAGCCCTTCCAGCGCGGTGTTCTGATCCGGATGAATCACATTGATGATTTTCAGGGTGAAGCTGTCCGGCAGCTGGCTGATAACCAGTGCGCCCTCTTCTTCACAGAAGGCCGTCCAGGGTTGCCCGTCGACTTGCAGTGCAATCAGCGTTAACGCTTCGCCGTCGAGTCGCAGCTCAGCCTGGCTGTCGCCCACGCGTTTAACCTGGCTGATGGCCGTTACACGGGTCGTCGACGCATCCAGTTCAAAAGTTAAATCGATATCGGTGATGGTGTAATCGGGCGCACGGTAGTCGTGGCGATACTTGATTTGGGGCTGTTGCGTCATATTGCGTCTCGCGTCGTTGTTATAAGTTTACCGGCAAAGTCTAAGCTTGTTACTACAAGCTTGCCACGCACAATGCATCTGAAGGGTGAAATGGCTACACTTTGTTAACAATGGCACAGATTGGCCTCGACCCGCCCGACTGAAATATGCTGTGATTGGCTTCAGATAGTGAATTATACTTTTGCGTCTTTATGACTGTGTACAACACCGGGCACTGCGCCACCGAACAGGATGCTGAAACGCGCCATGACAGGACATGCTTCCCCGATACTGACCTCCCTGCTGGATACGGACGCCTATAAGCTCCATATGCAGCAGGCCGTTTTCCACCGCTATCATGACGTAACGGTGGCGGCGGAGTTTCGCTGCCGCGGCGACGAACTGCTGGGTCTCTACGCTGACGAAATTCGTGAAGCGATTACTGACATGCAACACCTGGCGCTGACTGATGAAGAAGCGACCTGGCTATCCCGCCTTCCCTTTTTCCAGCAGGATTACCTCAGCTGGTTGCGCCAGTTCCGCTATAACCCGGAGCAGGTTGAGGTGCGCAATCATCATGGCAAACTGGAACTTCGTATCCAGGGACCGTGGCGGGAGGTGATCCTATGGGAGGTGCCGCTACTGGCGCTGATCAGTGAGATTGTGCATCGTCATCGCACGCCGCAGGTCACCACTCAGCAGGCGATCGACCATTTGCACCAGAAACTGGGCGACTTTAAGACGCAGGTGGCTGACCTCGATATGTCGCGCTTCCGCCTGATGGATTTCGGCACCCGCCGCCGCTATTCGCAGGATGTGCAGCAGTCGATTGTCTCCACGCTGAAACAGGATTTCCCGTGGCTGATTGGTACCAGTAACTATGATCTGGCGCGCCGTCTGTCACTGACGCCGGTCGGCACGCAGGCGCATGAGTGGTTCCAGGCCTTCCAGCAGATTAGCCCGGTTCTCGCTAACAGTCAGCGTGCTGCGCTGCAGGCGTGGCTGGACGAGTATGACGATCAACTGGGTATCGCACTGACCGACTGCATCGCCATGGATGCGTTTCTGCGCGATTTCGGTCCGGTGTTTGCCCGCCGCTATCAGGGACTGCGTCACGACTCCGGCGATCCGGTTGAATGGGGCGAGAAAGCGCTGGCTCATTATCAGAAACTGGGTATCGATCCGCAAAGTAAACACCTGGTCTTTTCTGACAACTTAAATCTCGACAAAGCACTGGCGCTTTATCGCCACTTTGGCCAGCGCACGAATGTGGTGTTCGGCATCGGTACGCGTCTCACCTGTGATATTCCGGGCGTGACGCCTCTGAACATCGTTATCAAGCTGGTGCAGTGCAACGGCAAGCCGGTAGCGAAACTTTCAGACAGCCCGGGCAAAACCATCTGCCAGGATAAAGCCTTTGTCAGAGCCCTGCGTAAAGCCTTTGATCTGCCGCTGGTGAAAAAAGCGAGTTAAACCTCTTCTTATCGGGGCGTTGATGCGCCCCGCCTCTGCTGTAATAAATCCGCTTTCCCCCTGAATTTTGCTTGTTTCCTGAAGACTCACAAGTAACATAGCAAAACCCCGGATGGGGCAACTTTTAACTCACTTCTTCTATATAGAGAGATATTTATGAGCGTAGTGCCTGTAGCGGACGTACTGCACGGTCGCGTCGCGGTTGACAGTGAAGTCACCGTACGTGGTTGGGTGCGTACCCGAAGAGATTCCAAAGCCGGTCTTTCCTTCATCGCTGTCTATGACGGCTCCTGCTTTAATCCCGTTCAGGCTGTCGTCAATAATTCTCTGAATAATTATCAGGATGAAGTGCTGCGTTTGACCACCGGCTGTTCCGTTATCGTTACCGGTAAAGTGGTGGCATCGCCAGGTCAGGGCCAGGCGTTTGAAATTCAGGCGACCAGCCTGGAAGTCGTCGGCTGGGTGGAAGATCCGGACAGCTACCCGATGGCCGCAAAACGCCACAGCATCGAGTATCTGCGCGAAGTCGCTCACCTGCGTCCGCGTACTAACCTGATTGGCGCGGTCGCCCGCGTTCGCCATACTCTGGCGCAGGCGCTGCATCGCTTCTTTCATGAAAATGGCTATTTCTGGGTTTCTACTCCGCTGATCACCGCCTCGGATACCGAAGGTGCTGGCGAGATGTTCCGTGTCTCAACGCTGGATATGGAAAACCTGCCGCGTAACGATCAGGGCAAAGTCGACTTCAGCGAAGATTTCTTTGGTAAAGAGGCCTTCCTGACCGTTTCCGGTCAGCTGAACGGCGAAACCTACGCCAGCGCCCTGTCGAAGATCTACACCTTCGGCCCGACGTTCCGCGCAGAGAACTCCAATACCAGCCGCCATCTGGCTGAATTCTGGATGCTGGAGCCGGAAATTGCGTTTGCGTCACTGGATGATGCGGCTGCACTGGCAGAAGCGATGCTGAAGTATGTGTTCAACGCGGTGCTGGAAGAGCGCGCCGATGACATGGCGTTCTTCGCTGAGCGCGTGGATAAAGACGCGGTTGAGCGCCTGCAGCGTTTCATCACCACCGATTTTGCCCAGGTAGACTATACCGATGCGGTTGAAATCCTGATGAACTGCGGTCAGACCTTTGAGAACCCGGTTTCCTGGGGTATCGATCTCTCTTCTGAACACGAGCGCTACCTGGCAGAGCAGCACTTCAAAGCGCCAGTAGTGGTGAAAAACTATCCGAAAGACATCAAAGCGTTCTATATGCGCCTGAACGAAGATGGCAAAACCGTGGCGGCGATGGACGTTCTGGCGCCTGGCATTGGTGAAATCATTGGCGGTTCACAGCGTGAAGAGCGTCTCGATGTGCTGGATGCACGTCTGGAAGAGATGGGTCTGAACAAAGAAGATTACTGGTGGTATCGCGACCTGCGTCGCTACGGTACCGTGCCACATTCTGGCTTCGGACTGGGCTTTGAACGTTTAATCGCCTATGTGACTGGCGTGCAGAATGTCAGGGACGTCATCCCCTTCCCACGCACGCCACGCAATGCAAGTTTCTAAAATTCAGCATTAAATATAAGAAATTCATATATATAAAGAGGTCGGCACTGCCGGCCTTTTTTTATTTTTGTAAATTTTGAGTTCTCTCACAAAGTTCCGTATTTTTTACATTTTGTAATACATATTTTCTTTTAGAAACCAGATTACGAGTTTAGTAGCATTTAAGCGCTAGAATTACGGCGGGTTGGATGGAAAGATGCGTGCAGACACAGGAAGACACCAAACTTCGCTCAGGGTTCTGTAAAGATTTCCTGACGGCAGTGGCAGGTGTACAAATAACTCCAATGAGGGTAATGAATAATGATGAAGCGCAATATTCTTGCAGTGGTTATCCCTGCTCTGTTAGCCGCCGGTGCAGCAAACGCTGCAGAAATCTATAACAAAGACGGCAACAAACTGGACCTGTACGGTAAAGCTGTTGGCCTGCATTACTTCTCTGATAATGATGGCAGCGACGGTGACAAATCTTATGTTCGTTTCGGCTTTAAAGGCGAAACCCAGATTAATGACCAGCTGACCGGTTATGGCCAGTGGGAATACAACATTCAGGCCAACAACTCTGAAGGTTCTGACGCTCAAAACAACAACAAAACCCGTCTGGGCTTTGCCGGTCTGAAATTCGGCGACGCGGGCTCAATCGACTACGGCCGTAACTACGGTCTGGTTTATGATGCAATCGGCTGGACAGATATGTTGCCAGAGTTCGGTGGCGACTCAGGTAGCTCAGATAGCTTCCTGACCAGTCGTAGCACCGGCGTTCTGACCTACCGCAACACCAACTTCTTTGGCCTGGTTGATGGCTGGGACTTTGCGGCTCAGTATCAGGGCAAAAACGACCGTACCGACATTAGCCGTGCTAACGGTGACGGCTATGCATTCTCAACTTCATACACTTTACCAATTGGTGTAGGCATCGTTGGTGCGTACAGCAACAGCGACCGTACAGATACGCAGGCAGCAGGTGTTGCTGTTAATGGTAACGTAGTTGGTCAGGGCAAACGTGCTGAGAACTGGGCAACTGCGCTGAAATATGATGCGAACAACGTTTACCTGGCAGCGCTGTACGGTGAAGGCCGCAACTCTACCGCTATCGGCATCCCGGTAGCCAACACTACCGACTCAGTGACTGCATTTGCTAATAAAACCCAGACTATTGAATTAGTTGCTCAGTACCAGTTCGACTTCGGTCTGCGTCCATCCGTTGCATACGTGCAGCAGAAAGGCAAAGATATCGAAGGTATCGGCGATGCTGACCTGTACAAATATGTCGATGTTGGCGCGACTTACTACTTCAACAAAAACATGTCTACCTATGTTGATTACAAAATCAACCAGCTGGATGACAACAACCCACTGGCTCTGAATACAGACGACGTAGTGGGTGTTGGCCTGGTTTACCAGTTCTAATTCCGCTTAAACATGTTGAAAAACGGGGCTCTTGCCCCGTTTTTTTATGGCTGCAATTCACCAGCACTCTGTTTCATCACGCCTTGTTACCCCGCTTTAACCTCTACATTTCCCTGTCGCGCAATCAATACCGCAAAATGCAGGAATTTGTCTCGCAAACGGTTGGCATTTGCCTGGCCGGACGCTAACCTGAGAGCCCTCTTGCTAAAGTTCACGCTAATGGACCTGACACATGTTTGAATCGATCTCTGCTGCACCCGCCGATCCTATTCTCGGGCTGGCCGATCTGTTTCGTGCTGATGACCGCCCTGAAAAAATCAATCTGGGCATCG
>Ga0157367_1000420_pt1 | contig 20903 bp, 16 predicted proteins | sample AttbisABBM2_FD_113142 | JGI IMG/M metagenome (GOLD analysis project Ga0157367, IMG submission 113142) | Fungus gardens microbial communities from leaf cutter ant in Botucatu, State of São Paulo, Brazil - Atta bisphaerica ABBM2 | ecosystem: Host-associated > Fungi > Mycelium > Unclassified ... | reverse complement strand
GAATGTAACAACTTGAGCTGTTACTGTTCCGCCTTGACGGCAACCTAAAGTACCGAAAGTAATACCTAATAATTGGTTAGTAAAAATACCGTTTGTTGTTGCAGCAAGAATTTTAGGCGCTACTCCTTTTTTGCCTGCCCATACTTGCGTACCCACACCACAACCTACATCATTATCAGCCATAGCAACACTTGAACCAGCTGCTAACAAAGCAGCTAAAGCTAATTTTTTTAACATGATGAATATCTCCAAAAATCATTATTGATTGTTTCTTATGTATTGTTATGTGTAATTATTATTACACCCTTCAAAGATAACGATAAGCTTGTCTTTTAGCAATTAAAAATTAAACAATATGATAAAAAGAGAAAAGAAAATTTTTATCTTAAATTCCAATTACCTTGATTATCTCGATGACCTAATATTTTAAGAACTAATACTAAACTTAGTAGTAATAATAAATACCATGAACCGAGTTTACCCCATCCCACCATATGCCAAGCATTAATCTGACTTGGATAAACCCAAATTTTATAAAAGGTACTAATATTTTCAGCAACCCAAATAACAAACGCGAGTGTCAACAACACTGGGAGCATTGGCGTTTTAAATTTATGTTCATTTATTTGAAAATAAAGTGTAGTTTTCCAGAAAATATAAACACTAAAAGCAAATAAAATATAGCGAATATCAGGAATAAAAAATTTACTCATGAAATTAATATATGAGAAAAATGCGAGAAAAAGCATGCTTCCAAAACTTGGAAGTTTCTCAAAAGAAACCTGAAATAAACGGATTGAGCGAGCAAAGAAACTGCCTACAGCCGAGTACATAAAGCCTGCAAATAAAGGCACAGTAATAATTTTAAACACAGCCGGCTGCGGATATTGCCATGAAGCAATGCCAGGATGTGTTAAAAAGATTTCCATGACCATTGCCATGATATGAAATAAAGCAATCACCTTGGCTTCTTGCCATGACTCAAGCTTTAAATACAACAAGCAAATTTGAATAATGAGCGCGTAGATGAGTAAATAATCATAACGATAAAAACCCATATATTCATGGCTTCCCATCGGTGCTGTGAGAGCAAAAGCAATTAATAGCAAAATACCAAACAAGGCTGCCGAAACAGCCTTGCCAATAAATTGAAGGGGTAAAAACAGATATTGCACAAAAAACTATCCTAGATATTTAGCACTATACTCATGTACTGTATCTACAAAGATTTTTGGCTGTGCGGGATCTACCCATTGGGTAATACCATGACCCAAGTTTGCAACATAGCCAGTCTTTTCACCATTTGCGTAAGCATCATCCAACATTGCTTTGACTGCTTTTTCAATCGTAGCCGCTGAACCATATAAAACTGCTGGATCAAGGTTCCCTTGTAGGGCAACACGGCCTGCTACAGTAGTACGAGCTGTATTTAATGGTGTGGTCCAGTCTAGGCCTAATGCATCGGCACCAGTTGTAATCATTGGCTCTAACCACTGACCACCACCTTTAGTGAATACAATGACTGGAATACGGCGTCCGTCTTTTTCACGTTGAAGACCCGCAATAATTTTCTTCATATAGTTAAGTGAAAAGTCTATATATTCACGGTGTGCTAAAGCCCCGCCCCAGCTATCAAAAATTTGAATGGCTTGAGCGCCTGCATCAATTTGTGCATTTAGATAGTCAATGACTGAATCTGCTAAATGGTCGAGCAATGCATGCAATACTTCCGGCTGCGCATACATCATTTGTTTAGTAAAACGAAACTCTTTACTTGAACCACCTTCGATCATATAAGTCGCCAGTGTCCAAGGACTCCCCGAAAAACCAATCAGAGGAACTTGCCCACCTAAAGCAGAGCGAATTGTGCTTACTGCATTCATGACATAATCAAGATCAGCTTTAGCATTTAACTTTGGTAAATTCGCTACATCTTGTTCGGTACGGATCGTTTTATGAAACTTAGGGCCTTCGCCTGTTTCAAAATAAAGGCCTAAACCTAATGCATCCGGAATTGTTAGAATATCTGAAAATAAAATTGCTGCATCTAAATCGTAGCGACGCAAAGGCTGTAAAGTGACTTCACAAGCAAACTCTGTATTTTTGCATAAAGATAGAAAGTCGCCTGCTTTTGAGCGTGTTTCCCGATATTCAGGCAAATAACGTCCTGCTTGGCGCATCATCCATATTGGGGTGGTGTCTACAGGCTCACGTAATAAAGCACGTAAGAAACGATCATTTTTAAGTGTCGTCATTGCCGATCTCTATCTTTTTCATGTGGCAGCATCATATCAAAACGTGAATGTTTTTATCATTTCAATTTCATACAAAAAACTTGTCAATCTACTAAAAAATGCATATTTACACAAAAGTCTACTGCAAGAAGCTCGGTTTTCTGCAATACTTGCAACATGTTACATTGGGTTTAATGATCTTCCTTTAATTATTAAATTAACCAATATTAAATGCGTTTATTGGTGGTTTTATAAACTTGAAGATGACTCTTATTACCCTATTGCTTATATGAAAATTCTTAAGGTTGAATTACATGTTTGTTCGCTCATTACTCGCTATGAGTTTAAGTTGTATTATTGCTAATGTTGCTTTGGCTGCGTCAACAACTGAGCAACCAATTACTCCTAAAAAAGTATCTGCTCCTGTAGAAGATCCGATTGATCCACTAGCTGTAGATGCTGCTTCAACTGCAAAAGCCCAAGCTCAGACACAGATTACTGCTCAAGAACAAAATGATTTAAATCGAGCATCTAGTACATTACAAAATTTACAAAAAGCTGAAGACCCAAATGCCAACTCAGGCATTGCTGCTTCAGAACCATCAGCGCCAGCTAAAACAACAACAGCATCTAAGACTTCTACTACTGCTCCAGCTGTTTCATGGACATTAGATGGCTTAAACAATGCTGAGTGGTATGAAAATATCGGTAAAGGTCAGCTTCCTGTTTACGCACGTGCTCACGTTATGTTGAACAATGCACATGCTTCACCGGGTGCGATCGATGGTATGAGTGGTAAAAACACGCTTAAAGCAATTGCATCATTCCAGCAAATGAATGGTTTATCACCTACAGGTGATTTAACGAAAGAAACATGGGATGCGCTTGTTGCAAAACAAACAAAACCTGCATTTATTGAATACACCATTACTGATGCAGACCTAAAAGGTCCTTATGCTGAGTCTATCCCTTCTGACTATGCATTACAGGCCAAAATGAAAGGTTTGTACTACACGCGTGTAACTGAAATGTTGGGTGAGAAGTTCCATATTGATGAAGGTTTCTTAAAGAAATTAAACCCGAAAGCAACCTTCAAAAAAGTTGGTGAGAAAGTTATTGTGCCAAACGTGCGCAATGACTTACCAGAAGACATTCATTTAATTATTGCGCATAAAGGTGCTAAGCAGTTGTATCTGTTTAACAGCCGTAATCAAATGGTGGGCTCCTTTCCTGCAACAATTGGCAGTACTGATACGCCATCTCCGACCGGTACTTATAAGGTAGTTGGTGTTGCGCGTAACCCTTGGTACAGCTACTCACCTTCGAACTTCGTACAAGGTAAAAACTTAAAACCACTTTCTTTACCACCGGGTCCTAATGCTCCTGTAGGTAATATCTGGATTGGTTTAAGTAAAAAATCATTCGGTATTCACGGTACACCAAACCCGTCTTTAATTTCTAAAACTGCATCACACGGTTGTATCCGTTTAACCAACTGGGATGCGAACGATTTAGGTAATAAAGTACGTGCAGGCGTGACTGTAAAATTCTTAGAATAATCCTTTAAAAAAGAAAGCCTGCTTTATGCGGGCTTTTTTTATATCCAAAATTTAAAACGAATATTTCTAGATCTCCCGATCATATTAAAAACGCAACAATATGTTGCATCTACTCTATTTTTAGCGCTTCCCTACGGGTTTAACATAGTCTTCAAGAGATAAATAATAATTTGAGGAGATTGAGTCATGAACGCTTTTTTACATCGTAGTGAAGATCGTGGTCATGTTAAAGCAGGTTGGTTAGAGTCTTATCATAGCTTTTCATTTGGTAACTGGTATAACCCTAAATATATGGGCGTTAGTGCGTTACGTGTGATTAATGACGATAGAATTGATGCCCATAACGGTTTCGGCACTCACTCACATGACAATATGGAAATTTTGACCTGTGTGCTTGATGGTGCAATTTCCCACCGTGACACAATGGGAAATGAAGGCCAGATTAAAGCCGGTGAATGGCAACTCATGAGTGCTGGTACAGGCGTTGCCCATAGTGAAATTAACAACACTGATACGCCTGTCCATCTATTACAAATCTGGATTATTCCGGACGTAAAAGAAGCTGAGCCAAATTACCAACAAATTAGTTTAGACCCACGCAAACAACCAAATGAATGGCATTTGATTGCAGGTCCTGATGCGAATGCACCGATGCATATTCGTCAAAATACAGAAGTAAAATCAGCTGTATTGGAAAAAGGTCTTGAACTGCCTGTAGATACATCAAAACGTGTAAATTACGTTCATGTAATTTCAGGTGTAATCACTATTGGTGATCAAGAAGTTAAAGCTGGTGATGCTTTAGTCTTTGAAGATAAAGCCGTAATTCATGCAGTTGAAGATAGTCAATTCATCTGGTTTGATTTACCTTAAATTGCTTAAAAGCCCTTTTAAATAAAAGGGCTTTTTAGTCACTGCTACCGCCGCTATCACAGCTGCCCGAATCCGAAGATGATGAACAATCATTTGAATAACTAGAGCTATGGTGATGGCTACTGTCATTAAGGTGATGGTTTGATGAAGATGAATAATCATGCTCACCAGATGAGGAAGAGTTTCTTCGATAATTGAGAGCTGCAATTAACAGAAATAATCCAACACTGGAAAAAATGGTAATAAATACAATAATAAATACCTTCAAATAACGACCTCCTAAATTCAGCTATATAGATGATTGCTGTATCACCTACTTCTTTATTTAAATGAGCCACACACAATAAACAAGTTATTTTTTATAAAGAAGATAAAACTTTTAAAGCAAAAAATTGGATGAGTAACCTTTCAAAAAAGTGTAAAGGTTACGCAATACCTAGCTCAACACAGATTAAAATAAATAACTCTAAACTTATGAATTATTTTAAGTTTCCTTAACATATAAATAAGCACTTGCTCTTGATATACCCAAATGTTGGGCCACGATCTCGACGGCTTTTTTAATGTCTAATAACCCATTATTTTTCAATTCGTGTATTAGCTCTTTTCTCTCATTGAGTTTTAACATACGCGGGGTGGTGGCGTGTTTTGAGGCAAATTGATCGATATATTTACGAATTGCCTCTGCCCCATTGGGTTCTAAGTTTTCAATAATGTTATCTGTTTCAATTTTAGTAAAATGCTCTAAAGCACTTTGCATGCCTCTAAAGAGTGTTAAATCAATATTCATACATAATGCGGCTACATATTGCCCTTCTTCATCTTTAATACCTATAGAAGTGCTTTTTGCAGGACGACCATCCGCAAACTGGTTTGCATAATTTGAAATGAGGTTTGGAAATTCTGGAGACATGATTCTGGCCAGTCCTAACTCGGTTGCTGGATCTCCTACTTTTCGACCAGATAAGTTATTGTGTATTGAAAGTATGGCATGCTCAGGATTTGTTAAGTCATGGACAACAACTTCACAAAATGGAGATAGCGTTTCACTCAACCCTTTTGCGATAGTATCGAGCTGGGTGAGCAAATGATTATCACGATTTCCCAATGTATTTCCTCCAAATGACTTACCGACTATTTCAAACCCTAGCGTAAAGTATGTAAACAGCAATTTAGACTTTTTATCTAATTTTAAACTTAATGTAAATCAAAATCTTATATCTCATTGTTATCAAATTAGAAAATAAAATTAGACATTTTATCTAAATATATATATTTTATCTAAACAAGGTCAATATATTGTGCATTACTTGAACAATACGAAATCTTGCACCCAAAACATTGAATAGAATTAGGTTTAATTATGAAAAATTTAACCCTTCCCACTTATGAAGATGTTGCAGCCGCTGCTGAACGCATAAAAGGTTTTGCAAACAAAACCCCTGTTTTAACTTCACGTACTGTTAATAATGAATTAGAAGCAGAAGTATTCTTTAAATGTGAGAATTTTCAGCGTGTTGGTGCTTTCAAGTTTCGTGGTGCAATGAATGCACTTTTGCAATTCAGTGAGGCTCAAAAAAAAGCGGGGGTGGTCGCTTTCTCTTCGGGAAATCATGCACAAGCAATTGCACTGTCATCAAAAATTCTTGGTATTCCTGCAACCATCATCATGCCTAAAGATGCTCCTGCTGCAAAAATGGCAGCGACACGAGAATACGGCGGCAATATTGTTGAATTTGATCGTTATACAGAAAGTCGGGAACAAATCGGAAAAGAAATTGCCGAAAAAAATGGTCTGACACTCATTCCATCTTATGACCATCCGCATGTAATTGCAGGGCAAGGAACGGCTGCAAAAGAGTTATTTGAAGAAGTTGGCGAATTAGATTACCTATTTATAGGTTTAGGTGGTGGTGGTTTATTGGCAGGTTCTTCCTTATCTGCTCGCAAGCTTTCTCCGAACTGTAAAATATATGGTGTTGAACCAGCTCTAGGAAACGATGGACAAATGTCTTTTAGAAAAGGAGAAATTGTTCATATTGATACGCCCCAAACCATTGCAGATGGTGCTCAAACTCAATATGTAGGCAATTTAACATTCCCTATTATTCAAAAGAATGTAGATGACATTTTGACAGTAGAAGATGAAGAACTCATTAGCTGTATGAAGTTTTTTGCTGAAAGAATGAAAATGGTGGTTGAGCCAACAGGATGTCTCGGGCTTGCTGCTGCCCGTAATTTAAAAGATGAGTTAAAAGGCAAACGTATAGGCATCATTATCAGTGGTGGCAATGTCGATATTTCTAAATATGTAGAGTTTTTATCTGCTTAATAAAAGTCGCTATTTATCTATGATGCCAGTTAATACGTCATAGATAGGCATTGTATACGCTAGTCTCCCGACTTGTCCGCGTCTTAATTTAAATAAACTTTTGGAGATGGTGATGAGATTTATTTCTGAGTCTGAATCTTCTGCTCTCATCAATCATGAACTGGCTTATGATGCTATTTACCAAGCTTTAATTGCTGCAACTCAACCAGACACGAAAAGTTTTGCTGTGGTTCATGGTCAAGGATCCGATAGTAAAAATACCTTTAGTGTTAAGTCATCGGCGACCGAGCACTTAGCTGGTCTTAAAGTCGGTTCTTTTTGGGAAGATAACCCTAAAAATGGTTTGCCTCGCCATAACGCGCTCATTTTATTATTTAATCAAACCAACGGAAAAATGGCAGCAGCTATTGAAGCGGGCAAAGTCAATGCATTCCGTACAGCGGCTTCTAATGCTGTTGCGACCCATGTACTGGCCAGAAAGGATTCAAAAGTTTTGGCGATATTTGGTACAGGAAATCAGGCCAAATATGAATGCGAGGCTTTAGCAAGAATTAGAAATTTCGATCAGATTTTGATAGTCGGACGCGACCAAAGTAAAGCTGAACAAATGGCAGAAGACCTCAAACCCTTAGGTATTCAGCTTCAAATTATGAATGCAAAAGAAGCTTGTGAACAGGCTGATGTTATTGTGACCGCGACCTCATCACATACTCCTCTTTTTCAAGCAGAATGGGTCAAAGCTGGCACTCATATTTCATCTATGGGTTCCGACAAACAAGGTAAACAAGAACTTCCGCCAGAGCTATTTTCACATAGTGGTTTATTTTGCGATCTTGATGTCCAATCTAAACTCATTGGTGAATTTCAACATGCACCTAAGTCTGCAACCTTAATCAATATCGGTGATGTGCTTTTAGCAAATGCTCAAGGTAGGCAGTCACCAGAACAAATCACAATTTATGACAGTTCAGGTTTATCTATACAAGATTTATATATCGCTCAAAAAATTTTAGAAATTTCTTAATATTTATGATTTAACTGCATCGTTCAGTGGATGCAGTTAAATTAAAAGCATATTCATTTTTTATAGAGCTTTGCGAATTCTCTTATTAAAACCAGAATTCATCTTAAGTAAAAATTTTGGCAAAAGACGCGATATATTGCTGAGCTTTAAGGTCGTAATTTTGAAAACCTGAATCAAATGCCCATCTTTCAATTTCAGACTTTTTGACTAAATTTTGCAAATAAAGCTGATGATATCGGTCTAATTCTTCTTTTAAACTTCTTAGCATGAGTTCATTTAAACCACTAGGAGGATTCAGACCTGTATCTAAAATACTCGGTGCAAATGCCACACTTTTGAGTTCCAGTTGATGCGCTGTTCTTACAACAGTTTTTATCGCAATCTCTATTTTCTCTAGCGTAAAATCTTCTGGCGCTCCCATTCCTATAAGCAAGACTTTAGAAGCTTGTATGGTTGAGGGTGTTTGATTTATTAAAAGAGAGTCATTGAGTTTTGCACTAAACCAGTTATTTTTGCGTATTTCATATAGTCTGCCATTTAAGGCATCATCTAAATGTGCCAAACCGCCAGAAAAAGAACGGTTATTCATTTCATGTTCAAAAATACAAGCACAGGAAAGCTCAACCTCAGCCGTAGCGCAGTCCCAAGTCACGAGTTCAATGTTTAAATTTTGGTAACGCCCAATTTTAGTTTGCTTTAATTCTGTGCTCATATTTTACTCTACTCGTTTTACCAGCCATATTTAAGCTCAAGGCCTAAATAGTTTGCGTCTTTACCACCTGCTTTCTTAATGGTATCTCCAACTTCAAAATGCACCCCTTCGGCAGCCACAGACAGATTAGAGTTAATTTTCCGATCGGCTCTCAGTTGAAGATATGCCCCAGTCCAACTCGAACCTTGCCCTGCCGTATTTGCCATGCTGTTATTGCCTTGGAAGTAAATGGCATCGTGGGTGGTTTCACGCCACTGGAAACCTAGGGCACTTAACAGTGTAAGTTTCTCGGAAGGCTTAAGTGTCAAAGATGGTTTAAGATGAATAATATTGCTATAGCCACTATAACCCGCCAAAGTAAAATATGAGCCATTTGCAAAAAGCTGGTTAAAGGTATTAAGTTGATTATCGTTGGCACTTTTGTCGCCTGTAGCAATATCAAACTGAACACCTAAACGCGGTGACCACGGTTGGTCAGCAAAAGTGTATCCCGTAATACTACTAAGCGCCCAAGCTTGAATTGTTTGCTCCCCGATTTTTCCATGCTGAAGCATGCCTTCAACATCCCAATCGACATTATTCTTTTTACCCATATGACGAAGGTCATATAAGTCTCGGACTTCATTTCCTTTAACACTTGGAAAAGACGCATTATCTTTTTTATAACGTGAGTAATAACCCGATAACTCACCATCCCATACATTTTTTTTATCTACGCGAAAACCGCTAAAACTTAAATTGCTTTTCGAGCGGTCATTAAACGTTGAATCTTTTTCTATCTGAACAGGTCTAGTGAGATAACCTAAAACTCTCCAATCACCATATTCATATCCCGACCACACCCCATCAAAAGCTTGTCGAACGTTTGGCCCCTCACGATTAGAAATAAAACGCTGTAAGTCAAAAGCCATTTCTTGACGGCCTACTCTAAATTTAAAAGTTCCATTATTTAGAGGACTCACCCAAGCAATAAAGGCTTGTTCTATATCGAGTCTATTCTGATCGGTACTGGTAATATTATTTTTATCAAAGGCACGGGCATCGGTTAACTGAGTAAATAATTGTAAATGATCACCTATTCGTGCATCGGCATGAACTTGTAATCTTTGAATTAAATACTGATCGGGCTGATTATTTCCAGTACCAAATTTTGCATTATTATTGATTTCAAAACGTTCACGAATATTTGCTCCTAGTGATAAATAATTATTATCACCCAAAGGTATATATTTGAAATTATCGCCTATTTTCTTTGGCACACATGGGTTTTTTAAAACATCCCAATTTTCTTGCCAACGATTCGTTGAGATTTTTGGGCGGGTTGGACATGCATTTGTATTTGAGGCTTCATTTTCTGCATAAGCAGATTCATAAAGCACCAAACTCCCCGTAAGCAAAACGCTCATTTTTATGATTTTGAGGTAATTTTTTGAAGACTTAATACGATATTTTCTATCATTAGAAATATGCTGAGCCATCTGGTTATCCATGGTCGTAAATAGGTATTGCAGAGATTTGGTTTTGTACACTCACACTGCCTCTACACAATGTGAGTGCTGATTGCTATTTATAATGAAGACCATACGTTATTTTGCAGGTGCATGAATTTCAGCAATATAACCACCAGGGAACTGTACCAATGCAGCCTCACGACCTTCTGATTTATAGGCATTGACCAGAACAGAAGCACCCGCTTTTGTGGCTTTATCTAAGGTTTCAGATACGTTTTTAACTTCATAACCCGTCATGTCGCGGCCATACGGATAAGGGAGATGCCCATCGGTTACCAATACAGTCATTTTGCCAAAGTCAGATTCAACGCGAATACGTCTATACGTTTCGTTTGGTCGTCCAATTTCTATACCTGCGGCTTTGGGGTTGTCTGAAACGACTTTACCGTGCGAGAAACTCACGAACTTTTTAACAAACGAGTCAGCACTTTGTTTTGAAATATAAATACGATTTTCTGGAACGGTTGCTAGCTTGTCATAACTCGGTTTAGTGGTATGCCAATAAAGCTGCATATTTACACCACCCGACCATTGAATGACTGCATCACGCCCAATTGGGTCAGGAAATGCATCTACAATGACATCTGCGCCATTGGCTTTGGCAGACTGTATAGCTGCATCCATATCTTTAACTAAATAACCTGTTCTTTCCAAGCCAAAAGGATATGGAATTGGAGTTTTAAAACCAAATACAGACACTGTGCCAACTGGGGTCAATACAAGTTGAGACATGGTCTGACTAGGGGTTGGAGTAACTTGAAAAACGCCTTGTTTTGATTTGGTGCCCCCAAATGTTGCGACCAAACTATCGGTAAATTTATCAAAGTCTTCGGGGTTCACATACACATGCGTTGTGTCGTATTGAGGGGCAACTCCGGGTGCTTCACTTTTTACACTCGTGGTTGTTTTGGCGAAAACTTGGGGTACAACGGCAACATTAGCACCGACTAGCATGGTGCTTAAAAGCAAAGCTGATAATGATTTACGCATACAAGGCTCCTGTTCGAATTGAATGCTTAAAGTTATTGTGATTTCGGAGATTGATTAGAAAGAATGCTGACCATCACCAGCGCAGCGATGAGACCAAGATGCTCAAAAAAACTATTAAACGTACTAAAAAATGCTGGGCCGGTATGATTCCAAAAATCGTTTGCAACCAGCATCGCAACTCCAGTTAGACAGCCTAAAGCCCCTGCTCCTAACCATACAAAACGATTAAAAATAACCAGTAGCGAACCAAAAATTTCAATAAAAATAGCAGCAGCGGCCCAGAGCCAAGCAGGTTGTAAACCAAAACTTGCTTGCTCTTGGACTGCCATATGAAAGCTTATTAACTTGTTTATTCCACCCACCAAATAAGCTGAAACGAATGCAACTCGAAGTAGCGGAAGCAATCCATGCATTGATAGAATTTTTTTCACCCACACAGGATTATTATTAATTAAGTCATTCATTTGTTTACCTCATTGATATTCCATGTTTTTAATATTTTTAAAAACACCCCAGCCAAGTACAGTAAAAACCACGAATATTTAAAATATTCTTTATTGAATAAAAAACAGTATTTAAAAAATTAAGCAATAAATCAGTTTTAATTTTTAAATAATCATTTATATATTTATTCGCCTATTTATTAAATAAAAACTACAACCTCTATATATAAAATCAAAAATAAACGTAAAGTACTAGACTTTTATTTAGATACACACTGTATTCTTAAAAGATACAATGATTGATAAGTACAATTTCATAATATATTTTAGCAATCCTTCAAATGAGTCTTCCAAAATTTAATGGATAAATTAGATTGTATTAATACTTTCATCAGTGTTGTAGAAAGTGGAAACTTTAGTAATGCTGCGCGAAATTTAGGTATTACAAGAGACCAAGTTTCTAAAAGAATTTTTCATCTAGAAAGTCTATTTAATACATCACTATTTATACGAAACACCAGAAAAATGGACTTAACTCGTTCTGGGGAAAAGTTTTATCAACGCTGTAAATTTATTGTTAAAGAGCTAGAACTGGCTGCTAATGACTTTATTTATGATCAAAAATACCCTGAAGGTACCTTAAAAATTAGCGCTCCTCATGCTTTTATCAAGTCATGCCTATCGGATATAGTTTCAAACTTTCTCGTTCAATATCCTAATATAAAAATTGATCTGCTATTTTCAGAGAACTCAATAGATATTGATGAACGTAAATTTGATATTGTTTTAAAAGCTGAAGAAGAAATTAATGAGAAAAATAGTTTTATTTTGGAAACATACAAGGTAAATTTTTATGCAACCACTTCTTTTTTAAATAAACATGGAAAACTTAAAAATATAGAAGAATTAAGAAAACATAATATATTGTTTTATTCAAAATCAAATTTAAAAAATAAAATTATTAATTCAACTCCTCAACTCATTTGCAATAATATCGAAATTCTTTTAGATTTTTGCCAAAAAAATCAAAGTATTTTATTTGTACCCGACTTTTTAGCACAAAAATATGTAGATGATGGCATTATTATTAATTACTCAGAAGATATCTTTTCATCAAAACTTCATTTTTATGTCAGTACGCCGTATGGATCAAAAAATCCAAAAAAGGTTCAGCTTTTCTTAGATTCTTTAAAGCAGCATTTTCCAAACTATCATTAAACTAATAAAACTTTAGTCCCTAAACCACTCTATTTCATTATGTATATTTACTATAAAACTCCATGTTACTTTCATTTTAAAAAGCCTTAAATTACTATAACTTAGGGCTTTTTCAGTCATACAACGCCATGAATTTTATTTGATAGAAGTTAAAAATCTTAGAAAATACTCAAGTACGATCTCACTTTCATGGGTCTCATCTGAACCTAAAAGCTGAATAATGGCGCTCTCAATCATATTTAAAAAGAGTCTGGCATCGGTAAAGGAAACGTCGTTTTTGAGCAGTCGAATCTGGCTATAAATTTCATTGGTGAGCCATGTTCTGTACCTCACCGCAGTTTTATAAGCCTTTGAATAGGTATTTTTAGTCTCAAAAATAGCCCTAAATAATAAGTAATATGGCCCATCTAAATCGGTATGTAAAAAATAAAGCTTTTTGAGTTTATCGATTGTGCTTGTGTCATGGTCGTATTCGACCATAGCAACCACTTGGTCTTGGAGTCGCTCTTTTTGCACGATTAGACAGATTTCAATAAAGCGTTCTTTAGAATGAAAATAGTTATAAAAGGTCATTTTTGTGACTTCGGTTTCTTTCACAATTTTGTCGACACCAACCATGTGAAAGCCACCGTGGTGAAACAAATGAATCCCTCTTTTTACAACTTCAAAAGCACGCGTTGGGAGAGTTAAATTTGGCATAGTTTTACCGTTATAAAATAATTTTTTGTTGTATATAAATGAGATATAAAAAGCCTGTGCCCTTTCTGGGAGAAAAAAAGGCACAGCAAAGCCGTAAGACTGTGCTTGGCACATCTCAAGTTTTATTGTTGATGCAAGTTTTTTGAGCCGTAATGACTTAAAGCCTGAAAACCCTAGGGCGTTCAAGCTGCTTTAAATTTTTAAGTTGTGTCGTTATAGCTTTTGGCAACGGCTGCCAAGAAATAATGGATGTGCAAAGCCAACTCCTTTTTATAGGGAGTTCTGCCAGAGCATTAATTAAGAATTATGGTGGCAGAACGGAAGAAGGTTGACAGACTAGCATGAACTCAGACTAGCACACCCGAGGGTGTCCCTCTCCCGTCCTACCGCTACGGGAAAGGGACGAGTAGTCACCACACAAAGTTATACCTCAGAAAGAATAACTCTGATGCGGAAGTTCATGAGCAGTCTGTCAAAACTGCCTGGCAATGTGGCCAGCACGCAAAGAATAGTGCCCAACCCTGTTGCAGTCAAGCACACAAAATGACATTTGTTTTAAATTAGACCATTAACAAAGTAAGGCTAAATAATAATTAAGTGATTGTTTAAGTGGGGTTTATAAAGGTGGGGCTATTTTAGAGATCACAGACTTTTTTCCATAAAATAGACAGATCTGTATATTTTTCTTTGTTATTATTTGCCCAATTCATGAAAATAACAAGGAATAATAATTTGGCTACACCCTATATAACCATAGGTTGCCCTACCACGGGTGGCGGCAAAGTCATTTCAGGGAACAGCTTATTTCTAATTGATGGAAAAGCCGTAGCTTGCACAGGTGACACAGCTACATGCCCTACTCATAAAGTTGTAGCCACCATTGTATCGGGCGATCCGTACATGAATATTTTTGGCAAAATGGCGGCGCGTGTTGGTGACTCTCTGTCCTGTGGCTGTAAGCTACTTCCACAACAAAATTTAGTTGTTCAGGATAATGGCGGTGGTTCTGGTACAAGTTCAAAAAGTAATACTGAGAACTTCTTACCTATCGAAAATTTCGGGCATAGATTTCTATTAAAAGATCAACTAACAGATGCACCACTAGCAGGTGTTTGCTATGAAATAGTAAAAAATAGTGAAAAGATACATGGCAAAACCGATAAACAAGGCTTCACTGAATTAATCACAAATACAAATAGCGAAGAAATAACAATTAATATTATTTATGAGGAACATACACATGGATAAAAATCCAGTGAGGCAATCGGCTAAAATCATTGTAGCAAATGCGAAAGCAAAGCTTACTAAATTGAAAAATAACCAACCCCATCCAACGACTGAAATAAAAATTGAAACTAAAAGAAAATTAACTTCTGGCGAAATTAAAATGTGCCAATTGGTTTTTAAAGATGCTATTGATTACTCAAAAGTATGGATTCATATCGGTGGGTATATTCACAATGCGACAGGTAATGCGATGACACCTGCTGGTGAAATCATGCTTCCTAAAGAATCCTATGATGGAAACCCTGACTTTAGTAGATCTCCAGGCGAAGACAGACATTGGTTTATACATGAAATGGTCCATGTTTGGCAGTATCAACTAGGAACCCCTAATGCGTGGTATGGATTAAAGCAATTATGTAAAGGGGGCTATACTTCTTTAGTTAATTCGGTTGATTCAGATGAAGATGAATTAAAAGCTTATGATACGGATATTTTAGGGCGAGATTTTGGAAAGAAATTTAATGAATTTAATTTTGAACAACAAGGACGCTTAATTGAATTTTGGTTTGATGCTTGTTATTTACAACATGTGAGGCCATCAAGATTACATCACCAAAAAAGTCTGAAGCTTCTAGGTCATGTGGAAAGAATTTTGAGAGATTTCATCCTCAACCCATATGACAAGTCGTTATTACCTAGGTCTTAAAATATGAAATTAAAATATTATCAGTTGCTTATCATGCCTATTTTAGCCATCACTACAATCGGGTGTAATCCTCAAAGTAAAGACTTAAAAGTAACACTCAAACAAAACAATTTATGTGTTTTCACCGATAATCCAAAGACTAAATATGGCTTTGAAAATAGCATTTTAATTTCTACTGGCAAAGTTGATTACTCAAAAGAATTTGCAAGTAATTATGAACAGCTCTATAAGAACGGCACGTTACCTATAGATGAAAGTACATGTATAAAAATTCCTTTAAATGTTTTAGAAAGAAATGTTGTCTATAAGATAACTCTGGAAACAAACAAAATATATCATGCAGATGTTTGCGTAATTGCTAAAGAAAATCGCTTAGAAGTCAAATATATTGAAGCAGGTAAATCTACGTGTAATTAGATTTAAAGATGAAATGAAACCCTAATAATTGAACTGCACCCCAAAAGTTGGACACTTATAGTCTAATTTAGAGGGTGCTTTACTTACTGGTTAATTATCTACTTTTTTATATGCCTTAGATTATCTAAAGCGATATTAACATCTTTGTATTCAGTACTTGATTTGAAAACATACAATAAGAATTTTTCAAGTACATCAACTTGTTGTACATCAAAGTATTCTAATAATTCTTTAATCGAATCAGGACTATTAGCTCTTTCTAATCGATTTAGCCACCATATGAAGCTATTACTATACAAAGAATCTGGTTCATTAAATCTCTACTTGGCTGCCCATTTCTACCACTCGGTTAGCTGGTATCTGGAAGAAATCACTAGCAGGACTAGTATTAAGTTGCATAGAAATGAACAGTTTTTCACGCCATGAAGAAACAATACCATCACCTACGGTATGAATTACACGTTCACGTGATACAAAAAAACTCGTGTCCATAATGTTATATGATTGATTCAACTTAGTTAAAGCTTGTTCTAAGGCTTGAGGTACATTTGGCTGCTCTTTAAATCCATAATAAGCACTAACACGTAAAAAATGCTTATCTAATACTTCGACATCAATACGTTCTGATTCATCTACATATGGAATGTTACGAGTATTGATGGTGATCAAAATATTACGTTCATGAAGTATTTTGTTATGTTTTAAATTATGTAATAAAGCATGAGGAACAACTTTTGGACTACTTGTCAGAAATACAGCCGTTCCACTCACCATATAAGCACTAGACTCTAAGCTCTTAATAAATAAATCTAATGGTATAGTGTCACTTTGCAACTTGCTCAGTAGTAATTCACGTCCACGGCGCCATGTTGTCATAATTATAAAAGTGATTGCACCCATCATTAATGGGAACCAGCCGCCATCTACAATTTTTAGTGAAGTTGACGCAATAAAGAGGAGATCGGGAATTAGCAAAGGTATCGCAACTAATAACATGACCCACGAAGGCCATTTCCATAAGTGATACATGATGAAAGCAACTAGAATAGTGTCACAAAACATAGTCAAAGTTACTGCAATTCCATAAGCCGAGCCTAGGCTAGCACTAGATTTAAACATCAGTACTAAACTAATAATCATACCAAGCAACATCCAGTTCAATGCTGGTATATAAATCTGACCAATTTCAGATTCAGAGGTATGATCAATAGCAAAACGTGGTAAATAACCTAATTGCATAGCTTGACGTGCCATAGAAAATACACCTGAAATAACTGCCTGAGAGGCAATTACTGTCGCAGCAGTTGCTAAAGCAATCATAGGATATAATGCTATTTTAGGTACCATCATGAAAAAAGTATTATCGATGGCCTGCGGGTTTTGCAGAATCAATGCACCTTGTCCTGCATAGTTTAATACCAAGCATGGTAGCGCAACCGAAAACCAAGCCAATTGAATTGGCTTACGACCAAAATGACCCATATCCGCATATAGCGCCTCTCCACCTGTAATCGTCAATACAACTGCTCCCATAACTACAAATGCAGTCACGGGGTTATTTTCAATGAAAGGAAAAGCCCAATACGGATTAAGCATATTCAAGATAAAAGGGTTCTTGATAATGTGGGATAGGCCAATAAAACCTAATGAGAAAAACCACAGTAGCATGATAGGTCCAAAAAAACGGCCTACTGATCCAGTTCCCTTTTTCTGAATCATAAATAATCCAATTAGAATCACAATCGTAATTGGTATCACATACGGTGTAAAAATTGGGGTTGCTACGGACAATCCCTCTACTGCTGACAATACTGAAATAGCTGGGGTAATAATGCCATCACCGAAAAACAATGAAGCACCAAACAAACCAATTGTAATTAACCCAAAGCGCACTTTAGGTCCAATTTGCTTATTGTGCATGTTAAGAGCTAATAATGCTAAGATGCCCCCCTCACCCTGATTATCAGCACGCATAATTAACATACTAAATTTCAAGGAGACCACGATCATCAGTGCCCAAAAAATCAATGATAAAATGCCTAGAACATTCGCCTCATTTATAGGGACATTATGTGATGTATGAAAACATTGGGTAAAAGCATAAAGTGGACTAGTACCAATATCCCCAAAAACCACACCTAAAGCACCCAATGTCATGGCTGACATTTTTTGACGTCCAATCTCATGTGAACTCATCCATATCTCCTTGATATGAAATTATTATTCTTATTTAAAAAGCACTAACACCTATAACCCACTATCATTGATCAAAATATAAAAATCAAGAGCATTAATAATCAATAAGATATTACTCTCTATAATAAGGGGAGCCAGAGGTGTTTACCTAATGCTAATAGGTGTTTCAAAGAAAAAATATAACTATTCAAATATCGTTGTATAAAGCAATAAAAAAAGCCCTAAACCATTAGAGTTTAGGGCTTTTTCAGTCATGTAAAGCTATTTGAGTTTATATGACTTTAAATCTTGGTAGGTATATCCAGACTCGAACTGGAGACCTCTACGATGTCAACGTAGCGCTCTAACCAACTGAGCTATACACCTAGAATGGAAAGCATAATATTCATTTTTCAAAAGCAAAACAAGTGATTTGCCATTGAAAAAAATACAAATGAGCAGACTTTGAGCAAACTATTTTTCATTTTACAAAAAATAAAACGGTACATGGTTCAACCACATACCGTTTTATTTTAGCCAAATATCAAGCTCAACTTAACAAGGGCATTTCTTCAACGTACCACCTGCCGATGGATAACGTACATCAACACAATGACGATAGAACGTCTTCGCATCCATAGGTGTTAAATCTGGATGATGGGCTTTCATATGCTCCAAATACGTTTGATAGTCTGGCACGCCGACCATCAGTCGAAAGCTCTGCTGTAAACGTTGCCACAAGGTTGCTATACGCGACCAGTTTTTTGGAGAAAGTAATAGCTCTTTTTGTGAGAGCACTGTCATTTTGATGATTTTCGCAATAATGACAGTTCCATTTTTTGCAAATTTAAAATTCATCTTTACTCTCCTCGAGTGGTAACCACTTCAGGATCGGCATATACCGCAGGTGCTTCATTTACAGTCGGTGTACGACTCGCTAAAGCACGGCGAACGATACCAATTGAGGCAATAATCATGACAATCGATACAATCATAAAGAAGCCACAAAGTGCAGCATTAATCTGATTCGACATCACGATAGTTTGCATTTCGGCAATACTTTTAGCAGGTTTTAGAACTTCACCACGAGCAATTGCATCAGAGAACTTATGCGCTTGCGCCAAGAAACCAATTTTTGGATTTTCGTGGAAAATCTTTTGCCACCCTGCTGTCATACATGTAATGAACAAGAAAATTGTTGGGAAAATGGTCACCCAAACATACTTTTCTTTTTTCATTTTAAACAAAATGACTGTACCTAAAATCAATGCCATTGAAGCCAGCATTTGGTTACCTACACCAAACAGAGGCCATAATGAGTTAACACCGCCTAATGGGTCAATCACACCTTGATAGACGAAGAAGCCCCACCCACCTACGGCAACGGCTGTACCAACCAAATTACCAATAAATGAACCAGAAGTTTTAACCGCTGGAATAACAATACCGACTGTGTCTTGCACCATAAAGCGACAAGCACGAGTCCCAGCATCAACAGCAGTTAAAATAAATAATGCTTCAAATAAAATGGCAAAGTGATACCAGAACGCCATCATTGCGCGGCTGTTAAAAATTTCAGAAATGATATGAGCCATACCAATAGCGAAGGTAGGCGCACCACCTGTACGCGAAAGAATCGAGCTTTCACCAACCTCTTGAGCCAGAACAGTCAACATTTCTGGAGTCACGACAAAGCCTAAATTACGTACAGCTTCTGCCGCAGTTTCTACGGTTGTTCCAAGCACTGCTGCTGGGGCATTAATCGCAAAGTACACACCCGGGTCTAAGACAGTTGCACAGATCATCGCCATAATACCGACGAATGATTCCATGAGCATACCGCCATAGCCAATCATGCGCATGTCAGCTTCGTTATCGATAAGTTTTGGTGTCGTACCACTCGATACAAGCGCATGGAAACCAGAAATGGCACCACAAGCAATGGTAATAAACAGGAATGGGAATAAGCTACCTGAGAAAACCGGACCTGTACCATCAATGAAATGGGTTACAGCAGGCATTTTCAATTCAGGTAATGCAATGATAATACCCACTGCTAAACCAAGAATAACCCCGATTTTTAAGAAAGTAGATAAATAATCACGCGGTGCTAATAGCAGCCAAACTGGCAATACCGATGCGATAAAACCATAAACGATGAGGCACCAAGTAAGTTGTGTACCGGTTAAAGTGAAGAATTCACCCCAGTAAGGGTCTGCTGCAACATGCCCACCATAGACAATGGCCAGCATCATTAAAACAAAGCCAATAATTGAAACTTCTGCAATACGTCCCGGACGAATGAAGCGCATGTACACGCCCATGAACAATGCAATTGGAATGGTTGCTGCAATACTAAAAACACCCCATGGACTATGTGCAAGTGCTTTAACAACCACCAACGCCAGTACCGCAAGGATAATAATCATTACCCCAAGTGCGCCTAGCATAACGACAACACCAGCAAAAGAACCAAGTTCTTGCTTTGCCATCTCACCCAGTGAGCGACCGTCACGGCGTGTTGAGATAAATAAAACTAAAAAATCTTGTACCGCACCCGCGAGTACTACACCGACCAATAACCAGATCGTGCCCGGTAAAAAGCCCATTTGTGCAGCCAAAATTGGCCCGACTAACGGCCCTGCTCCTGCAATTGCAGCAAAGTGGTGACCGAAAAGTACGTATTTATTGGTGGGTACATAATCCAGACCATCGGCTAAACGATGTGCTGGGGTTAAACGTCTTGGGTTTAATTCAAATACTTTAGTTGCAATAAATAGACT
>Ga0157367_1000419_pt1 | contig 20903 bp, 17 predicted proteins | sample AttbisABBM2_FD_113142 | JGI IMG/M metagenome (GOLD analysis project Ga0157367, IMG submission 113142) | Fungus gardens microbial communities from leaf cutter ant in Botucatu, State of São Paulo, Brazil - Atta bisphaerica ABBM2 | ecosystem: Host-associated > Fungi > Mycelium > Unclassified ... | reverse complement strand
GATGGCGAAGATCGTCGGCGGCGGCGCGTGGGTCGCGAACGCGGTCGTCGTGATGCTGATGCTGTCGATCCTGCTGATCGTGATGACGTCGATGATGGGCTCGTCGCGCACGCTGTACCAGGCGTCGGTGGACGGCTGGCTGCCGAAGTACCTGTCGCACGTGAACGAGCACGGCTCGCCCACGCGCGCGATGTGGACCGATCTCGGCTTCAACCTCGTGCTGCTGATGATGTCGGACTACATGACGGTGCTGTCGATCTCGAACGTCTGCTACATGTTGTTCGTATTCCTGAACCTGCAGTCCGGCTGGATTCACCGGATGGACCGCGGCAACTGGGAGCGGCCGTTCCGCTGCCCGACGTGGCTGCTCGTCGCCGGCTCGCTGTGCGGCTACGCGAACCTCGTGTACGTCGGCGCGGGCGCGAACCTGCAGGGCGAGGGCACGCTGCGCAACGGGCTGATCGCGATGCTGCTGATCGTGCCGGTGTTCCTCTACCGCCACTACTGGCAGGATCGCGGCCGCTTCCCCGAGCAGATGCAGCACGACATGGAGCTCGAGGTGCCGAAGCGCAGCGTGTGGCTCAATCTCGCGCCGTATGCGGCGCTGGTCGGGGCCGCGCTGACGATCTGGCTGTCGTATTACCTTGCGTGGGTGAAGTAAGCGCGCAGCAGGCGTAGCGATTCTCGCGCCGGACCCGGAAACCGCACACGGGCCCGGCGCGACGAATCGGCGAACATCTGCTTGCCGTGCACAACAATGCCACGCCGCATCGTTCAGTTCGCGGCCTCGTCATCCGCCGTCCGCGCATCGTCGCCGAGCGTGCGCATGAAGCGCGTCGGCACCATCACGACCTGATGGCCCGCCGTATCACCCGCAGTGCCCGCGTCGAGCAGCGCGAACGCTTCCGCGATCATCCGCTGTACGTCCTGACGCAGCATCGTCACGTCGAACGGCAGGCGTGCGGCGAACGGGTCCCAGTCGAAGCACCCGACCGCCGCGCGCTGCCAGATGTCCCACGGCAATTCCGACGCGAACTGGACGAGCCCTTCCAGCACGGTCAGCGAGTTGATCAGCATGCCGGCCGGGAGCCGGCCGAGCGTCTCGTAGCGCCGCGCGAGCGCCTGCCGCGCGGCCGTCGGGCCGTAGCCGCAACATTCGATCGCATGCGGCGACGGCTGCTTCAGCCGCCGCGCCTCGAACGCGTCGCGAAATCCGGCGATCCGCATGTCCGTTGCGTATTCGCCGGCGAAGCCGCCGAGCAGGATCAATTCGTCCGGCGCATCGCCGCGCGCGAGCATCTTGTCGAGCAGCACGTCGGTCAGCGCACGCGCGCCGCCGCGGTTGTCCGACACGACCGACGGCGCGCCTTCGCCGGGCAGGTCGAGGTTGATCGACGGCACGCCAGCCTCCGCGCACAGTGCGTTGAGCGGCGTCGGGTTGCGCACGCCGGTGACGAACAGCCATTCGACCCGCTGCGACAGCAGCGTCTGCGTGACGTGCAGCTCGACGGCCGGATCGCGCTGCGTGCCGACGACGATCGGGCACAGGCCGCGGCGCCGCGCTTCGTCTTCGAACGTTTCCGCGAGTCCCGCGAAAAAGCGGTTGCGGTAGTGGGGGATGATCATGCCGGCCAGCCCCGAGCGCGACAGCCGCAGCCCGCGTGCACTCAGGTTGACCTGGTAGCCGAGCGCCTGCGCGCTGTCGAGAATGCGCCGCGCGGTTTCCTCCTTGATCCGGTATCGCTCCCACGTGCCGTTCAGCACCATGCTCACCGCGGACGTTGACGAGCCGGTCGCCTTCGCGATGTCGTAAATCGTGGACTTGCGTCCGGTGTTCGTGCGGGCCATCTGCCTCTGCTCCCCTCGTGTACTGATTTTGTCTGATGCCGACGGTAGTCGATCGGCCACGGATTCCATTATCAGGGTTTTCCTGTGCTTCACGTCGACGCTAAATGGATTCAGCATACGCGAACGTTGCTGCTGAATGGATTCAGCAACGGCCGAAACCGCTGTCATGCCGGGTCCGGCGAAGGCGGTCGCCATCCAATGGAGGAGACATGTCAATCAACTTCGTGCGAACGATGTGCGCGGGCGTGGTCGCGTGCGTGCTGGCAAGCAGCCTGGCGTGGGCGTCGCCCGACAAGCCCGTGATCGGAGTCGTCGTGAAGATCGGCGGGATTCCGTGGTTCAACGCGATGGATGCGGGCATCAAGAAGCGTGCCGAGCAGCTCGGCGTGAAGGCGTTCATGGTCGGGCCGACGAGCGCCGATCCGGCGCTGCAGGTGCGCGCGATCGAGGACCTGATCGCGCAGCACGTCGACGTGATCGGCGTGGTGCCGAACGACGCCGAGGTGCTCGAGCCCGTGCTGCAACGCGCGCGCGCGGCGGGCATCAAGGTCATCACGCACGAATCGCCGAAGCAGAAGAACGCGGACTGGAATTTCGAGCTGGCGTCCGCGCAGGGCTTCGGCGAAGCGTATGCGAAGAAGCTGGCGAGCGCGGTCGGCGGCAAGGGCGAATACGCGGTGTTCGTCGGCTCGCTGACGGTGCCGCTGCACAACGCGTGGGCCGATGCGGCGATCGCGTATCTGAAGGCCAACCATCCGGACATGAAGCTGGTGGGCGACCGCTACGGCGTCGCCGAGGATGTCGACGCGTCGCGCAAGACGGCGCTCGACCTGATGCGTGCGCATCCGAACCTGAAGGCGATCCTCGCGTTCGGCAGCCAGGGCCCGATCGGCGCGGCACGCGCGGTCGCGGAGCGGCAGGCGAAGGGCAAGCTCGTCGTGCTCGGCCCGTTCTCGCCGGGCCAGGGCCGCCGGCTCGTGCGCGACGGCGTGCTGACGGGCGGCTACATGTGGAACCCCGAACAGGCCGGCGAAGTGTTCGTCACGCTCGGCACGATGGTCGCGAAGGGGCAGCCGATCAAGGACGGCACGACGATCCCGGGCCTCGGCGTCGTGCATCCGGACGGGCACAACCTGATCGTCAACCAGCTCGTCGATCTCAACGAGAAGACGGTTGACGCACTCGCGAAGCAGGGGCTCTGAGCGGCGCGTGCCCGGCTTCCCTGTTGATCCCGATCGCACCGGAGACGCATCGCCATGATTCCAGCCCCTTCGCCCGCACTGCTCGAACTCGACAACGTGTCGAAGACGTTCGGCGGCGTGCGCGCGCTGCAGCAGGTGAAGTTCGACGTGATGCCCGGCGAGGTGCTGTGCCTCGCCGGCGAAAACGGCTGTGGCAAGAGCACGCTGATCAAGATCGTCAGCGGCGTCTACCAGCCCGAGCCGGGCGCGGTGCTGCGGTTCGACGGCCGGCCCGTCGCGCAGCTCGATCCGGCCCGTGCGCGCGCGCTCGGCATCCAGGTGATCTGGCAGGACCTCGCGCTGTTCCCGGAAATGACCGTCGCCGAGAACATCGCGTTCGAGCGCAACCTCGGCGCGTGGCCGCGCCTCGTCGACTACGGGAAGATGAACGCGGCGGCGCGCCGGATTCTCGAGCGGCTCGGCGTCGCGCTGGACCTCGGCCGCCCGGTGCGCGCGCTGTCGATCGCGCAGCGGCAGGTGGTCGCGATCGCGCGCGCGCTCGTCGCCGATGCGCGCGTGGTGTTCATGGACGAGCCGACCGCGTCGCTGAGCCACGCGGAGACGGGCGCGCTGCTCGCGATCGTGCGCCGGCTGTCGTCGGACGGCATCGCGGTCGTGTTCGTCAGCCATCGGCTGGCCGAGGTGCTCGACGTGTGCAGCCGCGTGACCGTGATGCGCGACGGCCGCCACGTCGGCACGTATCCGACCGAAGGGATGACGCAGACCCGGCTCACCGAATTGATGACGGGCCGCACGTTCGATTACGCGGTGCGCTCGACCGATCTGTCCGCCGCGCCGGACGTGCTGCGCGTCGACCGCCTGTGCCGGCGCGGCGAATACGACGCGGTGTCGCTGCGCGTGAGGCGCGGTGAAATCGTCGGCGTGACGGGGCGGCTGGGCGCCGGGCGCACCGAGCTCGCGCTGTCGCTGTTCGGCATCACGCGCCCGCATGCCGGCGAGATCCGCGTTGACGGGCGCCGGCTGTCGATCCGCTCGAATCGCGAGGCGATCCGCGCCGGCATCGCATACGTGTCGGAGGACCGTCTGCAACTCGGCCTCGTGCAGGCGCAGTCGATCGGCGACAACGCGGTGATCGCGGTACTCGACGATCTGCTCGGCGCCACGCGGCTGATTGCGTCGCGCAAGCGCGATGCGCTGATTCGCGACTGGATCGACCGCCTCGCGGTGAAGATCGGCCGGCCCGGCGACGCGGTGTCGACGCTGTCGGGCGGGAACCAGCAGCGCATCGTGCTCGCGAAATGGCTCGCGACGCGCCCGAAGCTGCTGATCCTGGATTCGCCGACGGTCGGCGTCGACGTGGGCGCGCGCGCCGGCATCTTCGCGATCATCCACCGGCTCGCCGAAACGGGGATGGCGATCCTGCTGATTTCCGACGAGATCCCCGAAGTCTATTTCAACGCGGACCGGATCCTGCACATGCGGGCGGGACGCATCGTCGCCGAGTACGTGCCGCGCGGCACGCCCATCGAACAGATCGAGCGAGACGTCCATGCCTGACCTGCGCAAAACCGGCATCGGGACGGTCGAGGCGGTGCTGATCGCCGTCATCGCGATGATGGCCGTCGGCCTCGGACTCTCGACGTCGACGTTCCTGACGCTGTCCAACCTGTTCGACCTGCTGAACCAGAGCGCGGTCAACATCATCTTCGCGGTCGGGCTGCTGATCGTGCTGATCGCGGGCGGCATCGACATTTCGTTCGCGGTCGGCGCATCGGTGGTGCAGTACCTGACCGCGCTGACCGTGATGCGGCTGGGCGGCGGCAGCTGGGCGCTCGGCTTCGCGCTTTCGGTGGCGTTCGGCGTGCTGCTCGGCGCGCTCAACGCGACGATCATCTACCGGTTCCGCATCGTGTCGATCGTCGCGACGATCGCGACCTTCAACCTCTTTTTCGGCGGGCTGATGTTCGTGACGGGCGGCGTGTCGATCTACGACCTGCCGGACTGGTGGACGGCGCGCGTGTCGCTGCTGCGGATCGCATCGCCGGGCGGTGCCGCCGATCTCGCGCTGCCCGTCGCGGTGATGTTCGCGGCAGTGGTCGCGACGTGGTTCCTGCTGCGGCGCACGACGATCGGCCGCCAGCTCTACGCGATGGGCGACAACCCGGAGGCCGCGCGTCGCGTCGGCATCGATCTCGCCGCGATGCATTACCTCGCGTTCGGCTGGCTCGGGATGATGGCCGGCATCGCCGGGCTGATGCAGGCGCACACGGTGCAGGAGGTCGTGCCCAACGCGCTGGTCGGCCGCGAGCTCGACGTGCTCGCCGCGGTCGTGCTCGGCGGCGCGCGGCTCGGCGGCGGACGCGGCACGGTGCTGGGCACGGTGCTCGGCATCCTGCTGGTGTCGATCACCGCGAACGGGCTGAACCTGCTCGGCATTTCCCCTTACGCGTTCAAGATGATCGTCGGCGCGGTGATCCTCGTCGCCATCACGCTGTCGAGCGACGGGGTCGCGCGGCTCGTCGGCGCGCGCTTCGCATCGTCACGCAACGAGGTGTCCTCATGAACAACGTCACGCCGCCGCGCGTCCGCGCACCGCTCGTCCAGGCCGACGTCGCCGGCCTGCTCGGCTTCCTGGCCGTCGTCGTCGTCGCGATGAGCGCGGCGTCGGACCGGTTCCTGTCCGGCAGCACCTTCGTGTCGATCGCGTTCCAGTTGCCGGAGCTCGGCCTCTTCACGCTCGCGATGCTGATGCCGCTGATCTCCGGCGGCTTCAATCTCGCGGTGACCTTCACCGCGAACATCGCCGGGCTGGCGATGGCCTGGGTGATCCAGTCGCACGGCGGCGCCGACGCGGGCGCCGGCGTGGTGCTGGCGGGCGTCGCCGCCGCGCTCGCCACGGGCGCGGCGGCCGGCTGGCTGATCGGCGCGATCATCGCGCACACGGGCGCGAGCCCGATCCTGGTGTCGCTGTCGGCGATGATCTTCCTGCGCGGGCTCGGCGAGTTCCTGACGCGCGGCGGCGACCTGTCGGGATTTCCGCCGGTCGTGCGCGCGATGGGCAACGGGCTGTGGCTCGGCATTCCGGTGCCGTTGTGGATCTTCGCGGGCTGCGCGCTGCTCTGGCACGTGGTGATGACGCACTCGCGGCTCGGCTTCGTCACGCGGATGATCGGCTCGAACGTCGAGGCGACGCGCTATTCGGGCATCGCGACGGCGCGCGCGATCACGCGCATCTACATGCTGTCGGGCCTGATGTGCGGCGTGGCCGGCGTCGTGATGCTCGCGCGCTTCAATTCGGTGCGCGTCGGTCACGGCGAGGCGTTCCTGCTGATCTCCGTGCTCGCGTGCTTCCTGGGGCGCGTCGACCCGTTCGGCGGCTTCGGGCGCGTCGCGCCCGTCGTGATTGCGCTCGTGATCCTGCAGGTGATCGCGTCCGGCCTCAATCTGCTCGGCGCCAGCCAGCACCTCGCCACCGCGCTGTGGGGGGCGTTCCTGCTGGCCGTGATGCTCGTGCGCTGGATATGGGCGCGCGGCGTTTTCCAGTCCCTGGTTCGTGCGCGCGCGGCGGGCGCCGCGTTCAGCGGCCCGGGACGCCATCGTCAAAAGGAGGGTGAATGAACAAGCTTGGCGTACACGCACTGGTGTGGGAAGCAGGGTGGAGCCACGACGAATGCGCGCGGGCGATCGCGAACACGGCCGAGACGGGCTTCGATTTCATCGAGGTGGCGGCGCTCGACCCGGAGTCGATCGACGCCGGCTTCACGCGGCGGGAACTGGAGAAGCACGGCATCGGGATCACCTTTTCGCTCGGGCTCGACGCCGAGTCCGACATCGCGAGCGGCGACGCGGCGAAGGCGGCGCGCGGCAAGCGCAAGCTGGAGGCCGCGCTGCGCGTCGCGCGCGATTGCGGCGCGACGCACGTGTGCGGGATCCTGTATTCGGCATTCCGGAAGTATGCGGAGCCGACCACGGCCGCCGGCGTCGCGATGTCCGTGGACATCCTGGGGCAGGTCGCGGAAACGGCCGCCGCGAGCGGGATCACGCTCGGGCTCGAAGTGGTCAACCGGTACGAATCGAACGTGCTGAACACCGCGTCGCAAGGCGTCGAGCTGTGCACGCGGATCGGCATGCCGAACGTGAAGGTGCATCTCGACACGTATCACATGAACATCGAGGAATCCGACGTGACGTCGGCGATCCGCGATACGGGCGACCATCTCGGCTACTTCCACATCGGCGATTCGCATCGCGGCTATCTCGGCTCGGGCAGCATCGATTTCACGGAAGTGTTTCGCGCGCTGGTGTTCAGCGGCTACCAAGGGCCGATCACGTTCGAGAGTTTCTCGTCGCGCGTGGTCGGGCAGCCGCTCGAAGGCATCCTCGCGATCTGGCGCAACCTGTGGGAAGACAGCCGCGACCTCGCGTCTCACGCGCTGATGTACACGCGCGTGCAGCTCAAGTCCGCGCAGGAAGCGCTGAAGCAGGCGGAACGGAGCCGCCTGCCATGAGCGGCGCGACGCGCGTCGAACTGTCCGTCGATCTCGCCGGCCTCGCCGATCATCTGCGCGGCGAGCGGAACGCGGCACGCAGGATCGTCGCGATCGCCGGCCCGCCCGGCGCAGGCAAGAGCACGTTCGCGCGACGGCTTTGCGACGAACTCAACCGGAGCGAACCGCAGACGGCGGCCGTGCTCGGCATGGACGGCTTTCATTACGACGACCGGGTGCTGGGCGCGCGCGGCCATCGCGCGCGCAAGGGCGCGCCGCATACGTTCGACGTCGACGGCCTTGCCGCGATGCTCGGCAGGCTGCGCGCGGACGACGGCAAGCCTGTCGCGGTGCCCGTCTTCGACCGTTCGCTGGAAATCGCGCGGGCGGGCGCCGAGATCATCGCCGCTTCGGTTCGGCTCGTGCTGGTCGAGGGCAACTACCTGCTGTTCGACGATCCCGCATGGGCCGCGCCGCGGCGCTGCTTCGACGTGACCGTGATGCTCGACGTACCACGCCCGGTGCTCGCCGCGCGTCTCGCTGCGCGGTGGCGCGAACTCGGGATGGACGAGGCCGGCGTGCGCGCGAAGCTCGACGGGAACGATCTCGTCAACGTCGATCTGGTGTTGTCGCGGCGCGCACCTGCGGATTTCGTCGTGCGGGATGCGGGGTAGAGGCCGGGTCGAGCATGTTGCTCGGTGCGCCTGAAGATGCTCCGGCAGACGAGGGAGCACCTCGGTTTCGAGAACGCTCGTCTCAGCCCCAGGCGAGGATCGCCACCGAATAGACGATGCCGATCCAGAACATCATGATCACCGTATAGCCCATGATGTCCCTGAGCTTGAGCCTGGAAAGCGCAAGCGCCGGCAGGATCCAGAACGGCTGCACCAGATCGTTCCATGCGTTGCCGAGCATCACGGCGGTGGAGGTGTGGCCGACGGATGCGCCGATTGTCTTCGCCGCTTCGATCATGAACGGCCCCTGGATGACCCAGTGGCCGCCGCCCGAGGGGGCGAAGAAGTTGATGACGAACGAGCTGATCAAGCCCCAGAACGGCAGCGTGGCGGGCGTCGCGACCTTGACGAAGGCCGCGGAGAAGGTATCGACGAGCCCCGACGACGCCATGATCGCCATGATGCCGGCATAGAACGGATACTGCAGGATGATGCCGCTGATCGTGCGGATGCCCTCGTTGAGCTTCTCGACATAGCGGATCGGCGTGCCGAGCAGCAGGATGCCGAGGAACAGGATGAAGAAGTTGATGAGGTTCAGGTCGATCGAGCCGCCCCACACGAAGTGCAACGCGACGTAGCCCATGCCGATTGCGCCGATCGCATAGCTCAGCAGGCGGCTGTTGTTCAGGCGGGCGGCGAGCGTGCCGCTTTCGTCGAGATCGAGCACGGGCAGGGCGGATTTGGGCGCGGCTTCGAGCGCGCGGTCGATCTCCTTCACCGGCTGCCCGGCACCGGGATGCAGCCACGCGTTCAGGATCGGCAGCGTGATGATGGTCACGAGGCTCGTCACGAGCATGGCGGGCGAGAAGATCGTCTCGGACAGCGGTATGACGCCCATCTGCGCTTCGAGCGGATGCCCCTTCGTCGAAATCAGCACGGGGATGCTGGCGGAAAGGCCGAGCCCATAGAGCGTGAAACCGCTGTACGCCGACGCGATGATGAGCGGGTAGTGCACGCCCTTCACGCGCAACGCGAGCTTGCGCGCGACGATGCCGCCCACCACGAGCCCGAAGCCCCAGTTCAGCCAGCTGCCGATGCCGCCCACCAGCGTCGCGGCGACGATGGCCATGCGCGGCGAGTTCACCTGCGAGACGAGGCGATCGAGAAAGCGGTCGGTGAGCGGCGCGGTGGCGAGCACGTAGCCCATCGCGAGAATCACGGCCATCTGCGTCGTGAAGGCGAGCAGCGCCCAGAAGCCCTTGCCCCAGCTCGTGGCGAGCGCGGTCACGGCCTGGCCCTGCACGACCACGGCCAGCGCCATCGTGAGCAACGTGAGGCCGATCGCGAAGACGAACGGATCGGGCAAGTACCGGCGCATCAACTCGGTGAAGAATGCGGTAATTCTTTGCATGGTGTCGTCTCCGTCGAATCGTAATAGTTATGGGGCGGCACGTCGTGCAAGGAGCGGGCCGCGAATACGCGAGTCAGTCGTCGTCAGCGGGCGCGGCGAACTTGCGATGCCGCGCGAGATGCATGAGCTGGCGGTCGCGCCACGTCACGCGCGCGTCCCATTGATCGAGCGGCAGCGCTGCACGCCGCGCGGCCGCCACCCGCGCGACGAGCTCGGGCGTCCACGGATCGTGCTGGCCGCGCTCGGCGCCCATGCGTTCGTAGGACGGTCCCATCTTCTGCGCATGCGAGGCGATGCCGCCGCGCGTGTTCAGGTCGACGGTCTCGAACGGTCCGATCACCGACCAGCGCGGCGCGAGTCCTTCGCGCATCACCGTGTCGATATCGTCGACCGATGCCACGTTGTCGCGCACCAGGCAATACGCTTCGCGCAGCACCGCGCCTTGCAGCCGGTTGAAGATGAAGCCGGCCACTTCCTTGTTCACCTGTACGGGCATGAGGCCCGCCTCGCCGTAGAGCGCGACGGCGCGCACGGTGGCATCCGCGGAGGTGAAGGGGGCGGGCACGATCTCGATCACGGGCACCAGATAGGGCGGATTGCCCGGATGCGCGACGAGGCAGCGCGCGTGGCCCGGCAAGGCTGCATCGACGAACTCCGATGCCGACAGAAACGACGACGCGCTCGCGAGAATCGCGTGCGGGGGCGCGGCACGGTCGAGTTGCGCGAAGAGACCTCGCTTGAGCTCGGCGCGCTCGGGCGCGCATTCCTGTACCAGATCGGCATCGGCCGCGGCGGCTTCGAGCGTATCGACCACGTCGACGCGCTCGGCGATTTGCATCGCGCTTTCGTCGATCAGCGCGAAATGCGCGAGATCGGCCAGACGCAACGCGATTTCGGCGGGCGCCGCGGCGCGCCGCGCTTCGTCGGGATCGAAGAGGCGCACGCGCCAGCCCGCGCGCGCGAACACGACGGCGAACGCCACGCCGATGCTGCCCGCGCCGACAATGCCCGCACGCCGGCTCGCGGGCTGCGGCCCGGCTTGCTTGCTGCGTGAGTCCGCTTCCAGGTGGTCGATGGCCTGCATCGTCAGACTCCCGCGACGCCGACCGTCATGCCGCCGCACACGTACAGCACCTGACCCGTGACGAAGCCGCTGCGCGCGTCGAGCAGATACGAGGCTGCGTGCGCGACGTCATCGGGCGTGCCCACGCGCTTGACGGGCACCGCGTCGATGATGGCCCGGGTGCGCGCCGCGCCGGGCGGGTTGGCGCGGTCGAAGAGCTCGGTGCGGATGGGGCCCGGGCCGATGGCGTTCGCGGTCACGCCGAATCCGCCGAGCTCCAGTGCCCAGACGCGCGTCATGCCGATGAGCGCCGCCTTCGTGGCCGAGTACGCGGTGCGCAGCTCCTTGCCGAGCGCGGCGCGCGAGGACATGTTGACGATGCGCCCAAAACCGGCGGCCTTCATGCCGGGCAGAAGCGCCTGCATGCACTGCTGCGCGCAACGCACGTTGAGCGCCCACGCGCGCTCGAGCTCGTCGAGCGTCTGGTGCTCGGCGTCGGCAGGGAGCACGACGCCCACGTTGTTGACGAGGCGCGTGATCGGGCCGCCCGCGAGCGCACGCTCGAGCGCGGCCGCCGTTGCCTGCGTGTCGGACAGGTCGGCGACGATGCCGTCGCCCACGCGGTCGATCACCACCGCTTCGTATCCGTCCGCCTCGCAGCGCGCGGCACACGCGGCGCCAATGCCGGCGGCGCCGCCGGTGATCAAGACTCGTTCTTTAGCCATGTCGGGAACCCGATGTTGATTGCGCGGCGCAGGAATGCGGACTGAACTCAGACGGTGGCGACCGGCGTGACGGGCGAGCCCATCGCACCCGGCAGCCGCAGCGGCGGCGCGGTGAGCATGAAGCGCGAACGCTTGTGCTCGCGCAGCCATGCGGCGAGGTCACGCAGGTACCACAGCTCGCCAAGCGGCAGGCCCAGCTTGAAGAGGCAGTGATGATGCAGCGGCAGCAGCGGATGTTCGCCCGGCGTGGCGGGTTCGCGCGCCGGGTAGCGCTCGACCGCGTAGTTGTCCGCGGCGAGTGCGGCAATGCCCGTGTCGGTGATCCACTGCAGGAGGCGCTCATCGCGGCCGTCGAGCGCGCTGCAATGGCTCGCCAGCACGGCCTCGTCCGGCTGGCGATTCATTTCCAGCACCATTTCGGCGAAGCCGGTGCGCATTACGAGCATGTCGCCGTGCTCGACCTCGACGTTGTCCGCCTGCATCACCGTCATGAGGTCGTCGTAGCCGACCGTGCGGCATTCGCGCCCGAAATGCGCGGCGAAATCGACCAGCACGCCGCGTCCCTGCATGCCTTTCACCGCCAGGTTCTCGATGCCGAGCACGTCCGCGCGGCTGTGCGCGCCGCCGCAGGCTTGCGGCGCGAAGCCGGTTTCCGCGCGGTATTCCATCGGACCGACAATGTCCTGGTTCGCGCGATAGCCGTTGTAATAGACGCTTTCGGCCACACCGTCGCCGTCGGCGTCGAAGCGCGCACCCACGTGCGCGAGCGCATCCCATTGCGTCGAATATTGCAGCGAGAGCAGCACCTGGTCGTCGCTGACCACATCGGTGGCGCTCGGCTCGCTGCGCGCGAACGGGAAGTTCACGTAGGGGAGGTCATCGCGGAACGTGGGGCGCAGCACGGGCGGATGGCGGCGCGCGTTGAGCGTGTTCCCGCCGGGAAAGTCGAGCGGCAGCGACAGCGTGAAGCTCAGGCCCGCACGAATTTCGCGCGCACCCTTGAGCACCTGCTCCGCGCCGATGAGGTTGGGGCGGCCCAACTGATCGTCGGGACCGAAGTCGCCCCAGTTCGAGCCTTTCGGCCGGTTCTTCCAACGCATGCTGTCTTCCTCCGCCTCCGCCTCCGCCTCCGGCCTGGCGATGCGTCACGCCGGCGATCCGTTCCGTTATGCCGCTGCCTGCCGGGCCGATTCGCTTCGTGCCCCGCCGGACGTTGCGCGCGAGCCGTCAGGCGGCCAGCAGCGAGGGCGGGATTTGCGCATACACCTCGAGCAGCGCCTTCACGGCATGCTGCTCGTGCTTCAGGAGACGCGCCTTGGGCGCGCCGATGACGAGCGCGAATGCCTCGCCATGAATCAGGAACCCGCGCGCGAGGCCGGCCACGTCTTCGACGCTTTCGCCCGTCGAGCGATGCCAGCCGTCGGCCACGCCCTGTTCGATGTCGCGCTCGAACGTTGCGCGGTCCACGAACGAGCCGCCCGGCGCGACCGCCAGCGGTTCGCAGCTGTCGAGCAGCTTGCGTCGCGCCGCGGGCGCCAGCGCGCCGAGCAGCGCCTTGCCGGCCGCGCTCGCGACGGACATGAAGCCGCCCGGCTCGTCGCTGTAGCGGATCTTCTGGCGCGACTCCACGACGTCGAGATAGACGACGCGGTTGCCAGCCAGCGTGGCGAGTGCCGTCGTCTCGCCGGTCGCATCGCGCAGCGCGGAAAGCAGCGGCTGGAACATCAGCGTCAGCGGGTCTTCGCTGCAGATGTCGCGCGCGACGTGCAGCAGGCGCTGCGTGGGGTAATAGCCCGCCTTCACGCCCGGCGCGTACAGGTAGCCCTTGGCCACCATCGTCTGCAACAGCGCGTGGCAGCTCGACAGCGGAATCTCGGTTCGACGCGCTATCTCGCTGTAGATCATCGGTTGCCGGACTTCGGCAAAGAGGTTGATCACGTCGAAGACGCGCACTGCAGTTTTCACATCCATGAGAACATTATCGCCATATCGATAGAAATTTGGCAATACGCTTACGGGTAAACACCGGCGTCGCACGCGCAGCCGCGTTGACCGGGTTCGACGCGACTTCGGGTTGTCCCTTGATTGACGCCGTAAAGCGAGCGCCGCATATTTCGCACGCTTCGGCGATTGTTCGATAAGAGAAATGATGTTCTAAATATGAACAATTTGCGCGGCCGTCTGCATGTGCCGAAGGGGCCTGTTTCTCATGAGAAGCACGGCGGTCGAAATCGATATCCGGAGACATACCTTGGAAGCTTCCACGCTCGACACCCAGCATCGCCAGGCCCGCAAGGCCGGCATCGCCTCGTTCGTTGGCACAACGATCGAGTGGTACGACTTTTACGCGTACAGCACGGCGGCGGCGCTCGTGCTCGGCAAGTTGTTTTTCCCCACGACCTCGCCTGCGGTCGGCGTGCTCGCGTCGTTCGCGTCGTTCTGGGTCGGCTTCCTCGCGCGCCCGATCGGCGGCATCGTGTTCGGCCACCTGGGAGACAAGGTGGGCCGCAAGAAAACGCTCATCATCACGCTGATGCTGATGGGCTTCTGCACCACGGCGATGGGCCTGTTGCCCACTTACGGCCAGGCGGGCGTGATCGCGCCGGTGCTGCTCGTTTTCCTGCGCCTGCTGCAGGGCATCGCAATGGGCGGGGAGTGGGGCGGCGCGGTAGTGCTCTCGTCGGAGCATGCGCCCAAGGGCAAGGAGATTTTCTATTCGGCGTTCGCGCAGCAAGGTTCGCCCGCCGGCAATCTGCTCGCGACCGTGGCGTTTCTCGCCGTCTCGACGCTGCCGGACCACCAGTTCATGACGTGGGGATGGCGTGTGCCGTTCCTGATGTCGGCGCTGCTGGTGGCAGTGGGCATGTTCATTCGCATGAGCGTGGACGAGTCGCCGGCCATGAAGGCGCTGCAGGCGGAGAACAAGGTCGTGAAGCTGCCGATCGGCGAAGTGCTGCGCCACCACAAGGCGCTGGTCGCAATTGGCGTGGGCGCCTGCGTGATCGCGCTTTCGGCGACCTACTTCAAGACGACGTTCGCGCTTTCGTGGGCGGTGACGTCGATCGGCTTCGACCGCACGCAATTCCTCGGCGTGATCACGTTCGCGATCGTCGTGCAGTTGATCGTGCAGCCGTTCGGCGCCGTGCTCGCCACGAAGCTCGATCTCAGGAAGGCGGTCGTCTACATGCTCGTGCCCGAGATCGTGGCCCTGCCGATCATGTTCACGCTGATCGCCACGGGCTCGACCAAATTGGCGATGTTCGGCATGGCGCTCGCGTCGATTCCGCACTCGCTGTATTACGCGGCAATGGCCGGCATGCTCGCGAAGGCCTTCCCGGCGCAGGTGCGCTACACGGGCATCTCGCTCGCGTACCAGATCTGCGGCATGGTGTTCGCGGGCACGACGCCGATTCTCGGCCAGTTCCTCCTGAGCGCCACCGGCAGCATTCTGTCGGTGGTCGCACTGGGCATCGTGCATGTGCTCATTACGCTGGCATGCGCGCTGATGCTGGTCTCGCGCATTCAGTGCGAAGGCGCGACGAGCGAGCCGCGCGCGGTGACGGCGCAGACCTGATCCCGAAGCGTGCTTGAAATTCGGGTGCGCTCTAGTGGCCTGTTCACGCTGATAACGGGCTTGCGAACGTGCCTTTCCGCCCGCAGGGCAAGGAGAGAGGAGGCGCAATAGCCGTTGCTATTGCAACGACGAACGACGCGGCAATGCGGGCGGAAAGGCACGTTCCGCTGATTTGAAAAAGTCATTCGTGGGGCTGGCCCCCAGAAGGGCCGATCGCTGCGTCATGCGCCTCGCGAATACGTCGCGTATTCGCTTCGTCGCATTCCTTGCGCCGGCCCTTCCGGGGGCCAGCGCAAGCCCGTCATTAGCGTGAACAGGCCCTGGTCGGCTGGAACGGCTTCGGGCGCACCGGGCCGCATGCTTGAACCGGCCGCTTACGGAAACACCACCGTCCGATCCCCGTTCAGGAACACGCGCCGCTCGATGAACGCCTTCACCGCGCGCGCGAGCGTGATGCACTCGACGTCACGCCCGGCCGCGAGCAGCTGCTCCGGGCGATGCGCGTGATCGACGCGCTCGACCACCTGCTCGATGATCGGGCCTTCGTCGAGATCGTCGGTGACGAAGTGCGCGGTTGCGCCGATCAGCTTCACGCCGCGCGCGTGCGCCTGGTGGTACGGCTTCGCGCCCTTGAAGCCGGGCAGGAACGAATGGTGGATGTTGATCGCGCGGTTCGCGAGCTTCGCGCTCGTTTCCTTCGACAACACCTGCATGTAGCGCGCGAGAATCACGAGCTCGGCGCCGCTCGTCTCGAACACGTCGAGCCACTGCGCTTCCTGCTGCGCCTTGGTTTCCGCGGTGATCGGGAAGTGACGGAACGGCAGCCCGTGCTGTGCGGCGAGCGGTTCGAAATCCGGATGGTTCGACACGATGCCGACGATGTCCATCTTCAGCTCGCCCATCCGCCAGCGGAACAGCAGGTCGGCAAGGCAGTGCTCGAGCTTCGACACCATGATCAGCACCTTCGGCCGCGCGTTGACGTCGTGGATCGCCCACTGCATGTCGAAGCCGGCGGCGATCGGCGCGAATTCATGCCGCAGCGCATCGATGTGCAGCGTTTCGTCGGTCGGGTGGAACACGCAGCGCACGAAGAAGCGGTTGCTCAGGTCGTCGTCGAACACGTTCAGCGCGTCGACGTAGCAGCGATGCCGGTCGAGAAAGCCGACGACGGCGGCGACCTGGCCGGCCGCGCTCGGGCACGACAGCGTCAGGACGAATTGTTCGGGGCGTTGGGCGTCGCTCATGGGGCTCCTCTGGTCGATAAACGTCTTGCCGTGAGCGGCAAAGCACGATGCTGAAGTAAATCAGGCCAGATTCGGAGCGGATAGAACTTACCCGCCGTGTGGCTGGTATCGGCGCGTCAGTGCGCCCGGGGTGGTTTACCCGGAGCGGGCGGCGCACGCGTCCAGCAGCCAGCGCCGGAACACCGGCACCGCGTCCGGCTCGGGCCGCGCCGGCGGCCGCACGAGGAAATAGCCGCGCGACGTGACGACCGGCGCATCGACGAGCGTCACGAGCTGGCCGGACGCGAGCAGTTCGTCGACGAGCGGCGTCCAGCCGAGCGCGACGCCTTCGCCGAGCAGCGCCGCGTGGATCACCAGCGCGTAGCTGTTGAAGGTCACGCCGTGCGCGGCGGCCGGCGCGGCGAGCCCGTGCGCGTCGAACCAGCCGCGCCACGAGAGCCAGCGCTCCGGCCGCGTCGGCTGCACGTGCAGCAGCGGCAGCCCGGCCAGGTCGCGCGGCTGCGCGACCCGCGGATGCGCGGCCCGGAACGCCGGCGAGCAGACCGGCGCGACTGTCTCGGGAAACAGCCGCGCGGCCGTGCACGACGGCCAGTGGCCGTCGCCGAACAGGATCGCGATGTCCGCCTGGTCGCGCTGCACGTCGACATCCTGCGACGTGACGACCCGCACGTCGACGCCCGGCATCACGCGCTTCAGGCCCGCGAGGCGCGGCATCAGCCAGTAGGTCGCGAAGCCGACGTCGGTGACGAGCGTGAGCGTGCCGTGCTCGCGCCGCGCGCGCAGCGCGGCGGTGGCGGCGCGCAGCGTGTCGAGGCTCGCGCGCACCGCTTCGTACAGGCGCTTGCCGTCGTCGGTCAGCGTCACGCCGCGCGGGCTGCGCTCGAACAGCGGCACGCCGAGCTCCGCCTCGAGCTGGAACACCTGCTGGCTGACGGCCGGCTGCGTCGAGCCGAGCTCGCGCGCGGCGGCCGTGAAGCTCGCGAGCCGCGCGGCCGATTCGAACGCGCGCAGCGCCTGCATCGACGGGAGCGAATCGGGTTTCGACATAAGCCTCTCTAATGGGCCCATAAGGGCCGAACGCCTTCCCGGGCGGGATACGGCGGGCAATAGTGCAACCGTGCGCGCGACGCGGCACGCGGGGCGTCCGGCGATTCTAGCGAGGTTTCGCGGGGTTCCGCGCGATATCGGCCGAGCGTCGCCGTTTCAGCAGACAAGTGGCTGCCGAAGCGTCGCGCGCGATCCCGACGCGACCCGTTTTCTTTCCCGACCGCCGATGACGAAACCGACACCCCACATCCTGATCCTGATGGCCGACCAGCTCACGCCGTTCGCGCTGCCCGCCTACGGCAACCGCATCGCGCGCACGCCGACGCTCGACCGGCTCGCCGCGCAAGGCGTCGTGTTCGATGCCGCGTATTGCGCGAGCCCGCTGTGCGCGCCGTCGCGCTTCTCGCTGATGACAGGCAAGCTGCCGTCGGCGATCGGCGCCTACGATAACGCCGCCGAATTGCCGGCGCAAACGCTGACCTTCGCGCACTACCTGCGCGCGGCCGGCTACCGCACGGTGCTGTCCGGCAAGATGCATTTCTGCGGCCCCGACCAGCTGCACGGCTTCGAGGAGCGGCTGACGACCGACATCTATCCGGCCGATTTCGGCTGGGTGCCCGACTGGGCGCGCCCGGCGGAGCGGCCGAGCTGGTATCACAACATGAGTTCGGTGCTCGACGCCGGCCCGTGCGTGCGCACCAATCAGCTCGACTTCGACGACGAGGTCGCGTTCGCCGCGCGGCAGAAGCTGTTCGACCTCGCGCGCGAGCGGGCGGCGGGGCTGGATGCGCGGCCGTTCTGCATGGTCGTGTCGCTCACGCATCCGCACGATCCGTACGCGATCTCGCGCGAATACTGGGACTTGTACCGCCACGACGAAATCGACATGCCGGCCGTGCCCGCCGGGCTCGGCAGCAGCGATCCGCATTCGCGGCGGCTGCGCGCCGTCTGCGAAACCGACCGCACGCCGCCGACCGACGCGCAGGTGCGCAATGCGCGCCATGCGTACTACGGTGCGACCTCCTACGTCGACGCGCAGTTCGGCCGCGTGCTCGCGGCACTCGAGGAAAGCGGCTTCGCGGACGACACGATCGTGATCGTCACGTCGGACCACGGCGACATGCTCGGCGAACGCGGCCTCTGGTACAAGATGACGTTCTTCGAAGGCGGCTGCCGCGTGCCGCTGATCGTCCATGCGCCGGGCCGCTTCGACGCGGCGCGCGTGGCGGGGCCCGTGTCGCACGTCGACCTGCTGCCGACGCTCGTCGAGCTTGCCGGCGGCACGCCGGCCGGCGGCTGGCCCGATCCGGTCGACGGCACGAGCCTCGTGCCGCACCTGCGCGGCGCGCCCGCGCACGACGTCGCGTTCGGCGAATACCTGGCCGAGGGCGCGATCGCGCCGATCGTGATGATCCGCCGCGGCGACTGGAAATACGTGCATTGCCCGGCCGACCCCGACCAGCTCTACAACCTGAGAGACGACCCGCGCGAGCTGGAGAACCTCGCCGATGCGCCGCACGCGGCCGGCGTGCTCGCGGCGTTCCGCGCGGAAGCAGCGCAGCGCTGGAACCTGCCCGCGCTGCATCAGGACGTGCTCGCGAGCCAGCGGCGGCGGCGCTTTCATTTCGCGGCGACCACGCGCGGGCGCATCCACGCGTGGGACTGGCAGCCGTTTGCCGACGCGAGCCAGCGCTACATGCGCAATCACCTCGAACTCGACGCGCTCGAGGCGATGGCGCGCTTTCCGCGCGTGCCGCGCCCGGCCTGAACCTACCCTGACGATGGAGCAAACGATGAAACGAGCGGGCAATGCAGCAGCAAGCCTCATCGGCGCCGCATGCGCCGCCTTCTGCATCACGGCGGCGCATGCGGCGGAGCCGCAGACGTGCCGCGACGTGCGGATGGCGGGGCCGGGCTGGACCGACATCGACGCGACCAACGCGATGGCGGGCGTCGTGCTGAAGGCGCTCGGCTACCGGCAGGACGTGTCGAACCTGTCGGTGCCGATTACCTACCAGGGGCTCAAGAAAGGGCAGGTCGACGTGTTCCTCGGCAACTGGATGCCCGCGCAGGGGCCGCTGGTGAAGCCGTTCGTCGACGAGCGATCGATCGACGTGCTGCACGCGAACCTGAGCGGCGCCAAGTTCACGCTCGCGGTGCCCGACTACGTCGCGGCCGCGGGCGTGCGGTCGTTCGCGGACCTCGAACGCTTTGCCGACCGCTTCGGCGGCAGGATCTACGGGATCGAGCCCGGCGCGCCGGCGAACCAGAACATCAAGCGGCTGCTGGCCGACCATGCGCTCGGCCCGGCGAACTGGTCGCTCGTCGATTCGAGCGAGACGGGGATGCTGACCCAGGTCGAGCGCGCGGTGCGCGACCGGCGCTGGGTGGTTTTTCTCGCGTGGGAGCCGCATCTGATGAACACGAAGTTTCGGCTGACCTACCTGTCAGGCGGCGACGCGTACTTCGGGCCCGACTACGGCGGCGCGACGGTCAACACGGTCGCCCGCGCGGGCTTCGCCGGCCAGTGCGCGAACCTTGCGCGGCTGTTCCGGCAGATGACGTTCACGGTCGGCATCGAGAACCGGATGATCGCCGACATGCTCGACCACAAGACCGCGCCCGCGCTGGCTGCGCAGCGCGTGCTGAAGGCCGATCCGGCGCTCGTCGCCGGCTGGCTCGACGGCGTGACGACGGCCGACGGCGCGCCGGGGCTGCCGGCCGTGCGGGCCGCGCTCGACGGCCGCTGACGCGCAGGCCTCCGCCGTTGCCACCCATCCGTGTTTTCCCGACCCGTCGCATCGCGACCATTCGATGTCGCGTTCAGACGGGTGAGCCGAAATATGGGTTTGTATTTTTCGGCAATGGCTGCGCTATTGCGAAAAGTGAAATACCGAGGCCATCGGGTGTACTGAATACGAATCGACCGGCGCGCGACGCTGCGCGTGCAGCCGGCGATTCTTTCCATCAAACGGGTCAGGGAGGGTGGTCGACGATGAAGCAATCGAAATTTGCCGTGGCAGCCGCGCTTGCATGCGCGGCGTGCGTTCCCGCCATCGGTCACGCGCAGAGCAGCGTGACGCTGTACGGGATTCTCGATGCGGGCGTGACATGGGTGAACAACACGGGCGGCGCGCACGTGTTCAAGTTCGACGACGGCGTCGCGTACGGCAACCGGTTCGGCCTGAAGGGCACCGAGGATCTGGGCGGCGGGCTGAAGGCGGTGTTCGTGCTCGAAAGCGGCTTCCGCCTCGGCACCGGCGCGCTGAACTTCGGCGGCGCCGAATTCGGCCGCCAGGCCTACGTCGGACTGCAGAACGACTGGGGCACGCTGTCGTTCGGCAACCAGCTCGACATCACGAACGAACTGGTGTCGATCTACAACATCTCGGCCTGGGGCAGCGGCTACGCGATCCACCAGGGCGACTTCGACCGCTTCAACGGCGACCGCCTGCCGAACTCGGTGAAGTTCCTGTCGAACGATCTGAACGGCTTCAAGTTCGGCGCGATGTACTCGTTCGGCAACGTCGCGGGCAACTTCCACCGCGACAGCGCATGGAGCGCGGGCGCGAGCTTCACGAAGGGCGACTTCTCGATCGGCGCCGCGTACACGCGCCTGAACAACCCG
>Ga0157367_1000418_pt1 | contig 20979 bp, 20 predicted proteins | sample AttbisABBM2_FD_113142 | JGI IMG/M metagenome (GOLD analysis project Ga0157367, IMG submission 113142) | Fungus gardens microbial communities from leaf cutter ant in Botucatu, State of São Paulo, Brazil - Atta bisphaerica ABBM2 | ecosystem: Host-associated > Fungi > Mycelium > Unclassified ... | reverse complement strand
GCCGTTCTGGCTGGTGTTCATGATGGACGGGCTGCGCGGCGTGCGGCAGACCTGGCCGGCCGCGCTGGTCGCGGGCGGCAGCTTCGCGATCACGCAGTACTTCACGTCGAACCACATCGGGCCCGAGCTGCCGGACATCACGTCGTCGCTGGTCAGCCTCGTCGCGCTCGCCGCGTTCCTGAAGGTCTGGCAGCCGAGCAGCGCGAAGCAGGCCGCACGCGGCGCAGCCGCAGCGGGCGGCGCGGTCGCGCTCGCGGGCTTTGGCGGCGGCGTCGGCGGCAACCTCGGCAACAACTTCAGCAGCAACTTCGGCGCGCCGCAAAGCCGCCAGGCGTCGCCGTACACGCTCGCGCAGACGGTGCGCGCGTGGTCGCCGTTCCTGATCCTGACGGGTGTGGTCACCGTGTGGAGCCTCGCGCCGTTCAAGGCGCTGTTCGGCCCGCACGGCGCGCTCGCCGCGACGGTGCTGAAGTTCAAGGTGCCGGCGCTCGACCAGCTCGTGATCAAGGCCGCGCCGATCGTCGCGACGCCGAAGGCGCTCGACGCGGTGCTGAAGATCGACCTCGTGTCGGCCGTCGGCAGCGCGATCCTCGTGACCGCGCTGATCTCGATGGTGCTGCTGCGGATGAAGCCGCGCGACGCGCTCGTCACGTTCGGCGAGACGCTGCAGGAACTCACGCGCCCGATCCTGTCGATCGGCCTCGTGCTCGCCTTCGCGTTCGTCGCGAACTACTCGGGGATGTCGTCGACGCTCGCGCTGATGCTCGCGGGCACCGGTGCCGCGTTCCCGTTCTTCTCGCCGTTCCTCGGCTGGCTCGGCGTGTTCCTGACCGGCTCGGACACCTCGTCGAACGCGCTGTTCTGCTCGCTGCAGCAGGCCACCGCGCACCAGCTCGGCCTGCCGGAGACGCTCGCGGTCGCCGCGAACACGACGGGCGGCGTGACCGCGAAGATGATCTCGCCGCAGTCGATCGCGGTCGCGTGCGCGGCGACGGGCCTCGTCGGCAAGGAGTCGGAGCTGTTCCGCTTCACGGTGCGGCACAGCCTGCTGTTCGCGGTGATCGTCGGGCTGATCACGCTCGCGCAGGCGTACGTGCTGCCGGGGATGGTGCCGTGATCGCCAAGGCCCGCGCCTGAAAAGACAAAACCCCACGCTCCGGAGAACGTGGGGTTTTGTCTTGCGGACGGATGCGCCGGCGTGGCCGGCGCGTCGATCAGCCGCCCGATCAGTTGCCCTTCGCGATGCGGCTCTGGATGTGCTCCGCGCGGCTCGTCGACGACGGGTGCGAGCTCAGCATCGAGCTCTTGCCGCCGTCCAGCTTCGCAAGCTTCTGGAACGACGTGACGAGGCCCTTCTGGTTCATGCCCTTCTGCTTGAGCAGGTCGAACGAGTAGTCGTCCGCCGCGCTTTCCTGCGACTGCGAGAACTGCGCGTTGATGAACTTCTCGGTGATGTCGCCGAGCTGCGAGCTGCTCAGCGCCGCGACGCCGGGCGACGCCGCGCCGGCCGCGCTGCGCGCCGCGCTCACCGCGTACGCGGTCTGCATCGCCTTCTTCGAGTGGCCGAGCGCGACGTGGCCCATTTCATGGCCGATCACGCCGCGCAGCTCGTCGTCGTTCATCATGTCCATCAGGCCGCTGTAGACGCGCACGCAGCCGTTGCCCATCGCCCACGCGTTGACGTCCTTGGTCAGGTAGACCTTGTAGTTGATCTGCTGGCCGTTCAGCGTCATGTCGCCGAAGCCCTTCATCACCTTCGTCAGGCGCTTCGCGTAGGCGCTGTTCGCCGGCGCGATCTTCGATTCGGCGTCGCTCGACTTGCACGAGTCGTTCGACAGCGCGGCGATGTCCGCATCCGACAGCGTCGCCGCCTTCAACAGGTCCGAACCCGCCGACGTCAGGCTGTTCGCATCGAGGCTCTGCACACCGCCGCACGCGCTCAGCAGGAACGCCACGCCACACGCCGCAACCGCTTTCTTCAACTGCATCTGTCTACCCTCGGTGGTTGTAATTAGGAAGCGGCGATTTTGCATAAGTCGGCAGAAAATTACCAGCTGTTTACATCGGATGACAGGTCGATTACTTGCGCGGAACGCGTCAATCGACGCGTTCCGGCAGCCATTGCGTTGCGGAAATGATGAAAAGCGCGAAGCGGCGCCGCCTACTCCGCCGCCTGCAGGTCGGCGATCGCCGCCGCGAGAAAGCGCGCCGCCTCGCCGCCGGTCACGACGCGATGGTCGAAGGTCAGGCTGAGCGGCAGGATCCGGTGCACGGCGGCCGCGCCGGCGACCGGCACGACGCCGTCGTGGATGCGCCCCGCGCCGAGGATCGCGACCGTCGGCGGCACGACCACGGGCGCCGCGTACTTGCCGGCGATCATCCCGAAGTTCGACAGCGTGATCGTGTTGCCGCGCAGTTCCTCCGGCGGAATCTTGCGCGCGCGGATGTCGTCGCGCATCCGGTCGAGGCCGGCCCGCAGGTCGGCGGCGTCGCGATGCGCGACGTCGCGCAGCACCGGCACGAACAGGCCCTCGGGCAGGTCGACCGCGATGCCGACGTCGATCTTCGCGAGCACGTGCCGCCGCCCCGTATGCCCCTCGTACCACGCGTTGAGCACCGGCTCCGCGCGGCAGCCGGCCACCAGCGCGCGGATCAGCCGGATCGTCACGTCGGTGCGCGGCGCCCACGCGTGGATATCGGCGTCGTCGATCACCGTGGCCGCCGCGACCTCGCTCTGCGCGCGCGCCATGTTCTGCGCCATCGCGCGCCGCACGCCGCGCAGCACCTCCGCCGGCCCGACCTCGGCGAGCACCTTCGCGACCCGCTGCACGTCGGCCGCGGTGATCACGCCGTCCGCGCCCGACGGCGTGACCATCGCGAGATCGACGTCGAGCTTGCGCGCGAGCGCGCGCACCGCGGGCATCGCCTTGATCGCCCCCGCGCCGCCGGGGCCCGCGCCGAGCGCCGCCGGCGCGTCGTGCACGACCTGCGCGCCCACCTCGACCTTGCCGACCACGGTGCCGGCATCGGCGTCGTCGCCGTCGCCTTCGAATGCGACGAGCGGCGCGCCGAGATGCACGATGTCGCCGGCCAGCCCGAACAGCTTCGCGATGCGGCCCGCCTGCGGCGACGGGATGTCGACGATCGCCTTCGCGGTCTCGACCGACAGCAGCGGCTGGTCGGTGTCGATCGTGTCGCCCGCCTTCACGTGCCATTCGACGATTTCCGCTTCCTGCAGCCCTTCGCCGAGGTCCGGCAGCTTGAAGATCTTCATGGTCAGGAAGCCTCCAGCGTCTTGCGCGCGGCGTCGAGAATCCGCTCGACGCTCGGCAGGTATTGGTTTTCGAGGCGAAACAGCGGCACGACCACGTCGTAGCCCGTCACGCGCTGCACCGGCGCGAGCAGCGAATACAGCCCGCGCTCGGCGATCAGCGCGGCGATCTCCGCGCCGAGGCCCGCGGTGCGCGGCGCCTCGTGCACGATCACGCAGCGGCCCGTTTTCGCGACCGACGCGAGGATCGTGTCGGCATCGAGCGGCTTGAGCGTCGCGACGTCGATCACCTCGGCCATCACGCCGTCCTGCGCGAGCCGGTCGGCGGCCGCCTGCACTTCCTGCAGCGCCGCGCCCCAGCTCACCAGCGTGAGATCGGCGCCGTCGCGCAGCGTGAAGCAGGTGTCGAGCGGCAGCGCCTCGCCGTCGTCCTCGACCGGCTGCCGGAACAGCCGGTACAGGCGCGTCGGCTCGAGGAAGATCACCGGGTCCGGATCGCGGATCGCGGCGAGCAGCAGCCCGTACGCGCGCGCGGGCGACGACGGCATCACGACGCGCAGCCCCGGGATGTGCGCGAACAGCGCCTCGGGGCTTTCGGAGTGATGCTCGGGCGCATGGATGCCGCCGCCGCACGGCGAGCGGATCACGAGCGGGCACGACAGCCGGCCGCGCGTGCGGTGCCGCAGCCGCGCCGCGTGGTTGAGCACCTGGTCGACGACGGGGTAGATGAACCCCGTGAACTGGATCTCGGCGACCGGCCGCAGCCCCATCGCGGCCATCCCCACCGCGGTGCCCGCGATCGCCGTTTCCGCGAGCGGCGTGTCGATCACGCGCTCGGCGCCGAAGCGCAACTGCAGGTCGACGGTCGCGCGGAACACGCCGCCGTTCACGCCGATGTCCTCGCCGAGCAGCACCACCGACGGATCGTTCGCGAGCTCGAACGCGAGCGCGCGATTGACCGCTTCGACCAGGTTCAGGTCAGCCATGATGGTTCCCCGTGGCCGGCGCGAACGCGAGCGCCGTGTCGAGTTGTTCGCGCAGCGCGCGCGGCAGCGTCGCGTACAGGTGATCGAACATCGCCGACGCGCCGGGCGGCGCGACGGCCAGGTATTCCTGCACGGCCGCCTCGACCTGCGCGTAGCAGGCCTTGCCGAGCTCGGTGTCCTGCGCCTTGTCCCACACGTTCATCCGCGTCAGGTACGTGCGCAGCCGCACGAGCGGTTCGCGCTCCCATTGCCGCGCGACCGTGTCGGCGTCGCGATAGCGCGTCGCGTCGTCGGCGGTCGTGTGATCGCCGAGCCGGTAGCTGAGCGCCTCGACGAGCGTCGGGCCGCCGCCGCGGCGCGCCTTGTCGATGGCCTCGGCCACGACCTGCCGCACCGCGATCACGTCGTTGCCGTCGACCTGCCGGCCGTCGATGCCGGCCGCGATCGCCTTCTGCGCGAGCGTCTGCGCGGCGGTCTGCCGCGTGCGCGGCACCGAGATCGCCCACTGGTTGTCGTTGACGACGAGCACGAGCGGCGCCTGCCACACGCCCGCCATGTTCATCGCTTCGTAGAAATCGCCCTTGGAGGTGCCGCCGTCGCCGCAGATCGACACCGCGACGCGCGGCTCGCGGCGCAGCATGAACGCATACGCGGCGCCGGCCGCGTGGCACACCTGGGTGCCGATCGGCACGCAGTTCGGGAAATCGTGGCGCGCCGCGCGAAAATCGCTGCCGCGTTCGTCGCCGCCCCAGTACAGCAGGCTCTCGGCCATCGTGACGCCGCGCAGCAATTGCGCGGCATGGTCGCGGTACGACGGGAACAGCACGTCGTCGGTCTGCATCGCGCTCGCGAGGCCCACGCCGACCGCCTCCTGCCCGACCGACGACGCGAACGTGCCGAGCTTGCCGGTGCGCTGCAGCGCGATCGCCTTTGCGTCGAACGCGCGGGTCAGCACCATCGCGCGATAGAGCGGCAGCAGCGCCGCGGGATCCTGCGCGAATGCGGGAAACGGCTGCACCGGCTCGCCGTCGGGCCCCAGATACTGCGTGTAGTCGACATGAAAACGCGCGACCGTGCTCATGACTCGCCTCCGTGCGGGTGCGAAGCCTGACGGCGCGTCCGTCGATGCGGCGCGGCTCGGTGAAGTGCTGCCGCCGAGGCGCGCGCGCGACGCGGGCTGGCTCCCCTTCCGGCCCTTTGACCGTCCTTCAACCTTAGTCACTAATCGGGTGAAAGCAAGTCGGGACTGTACGCACGGCGGGGTGTGACGCGGTGCGGCATGCGTGGCCGTCCGGCATGCCAAAGAAAGCGCGCACGCCGCGAATCCGCCTGCCGCGTCGATCGACGCGTGCCCCGGTCAGCGGAACCGGCATGCGCGCACGAGTGCTGCCTGCGTGCGCTACATCTTCGCGAGGATGTCGCCGACCTCGGCGCTCGTGAACGCGCGCAGCGTCTGCGTGCGGACGTTGCCCGCCGAGCCGAGCGCGAAGCCGAATGCGGTGAGGCTCTGCTCGTCCGGCGCTTCGATGATCGTGACGATGTCGAACGCGCCCAGCGTCCAGAACACTTCCTTCATTTCGCAGCCGAAACTCCGGGCCATCTCCGCCACCTGTCCGGCGCGCTGGCGCGTGTTCTTGATGGTGCGGATGCCCTGATCGGTGAAGTTTGCGAGAACTACATAAGTCGCCATGACGATTCCCCCTACGATTGAACCGTGTCGGAACTGCCTGCGCGCGAGCGGTAACGCACACGCCCTGGCGACGGCGTCAGCGGCGCCGCGTCGCGCGTATCTGGATTCTAGGCACCGGGATCGCCGGTGAAAGACGATCTGGATCAATCGCCGAGAAAGTTCGGGGGGTGAGGTCTGTTCACGCTAATGACGGGCTTGCGCTGGCCGCCGGAAGGGCCGGGCGCAACGAACGTGACGCAGCGAATACCGGGCGTATTCGCAACGAGCATCACGCGGCGCTCGGCCCTTCCGGCGGCCAGCGCCACGAATGAATTTAAAGTCAGGGGAACGTGCGTTGCCGGCCGCATTGCGGCGTCGCGCGTCGCTTGTTTGGCTCGGCCAGACGGCGCTCCTTGCGCCTTGCATGCGCCCCGAAGGAAGTCCCCTGGTGGGACAGCCGGCAAGGCACGTTCGCAAGCCCGTTATCAGCGTGAACAGACCCTAGGCCGTTTGCCGGCCGCGCCGCATCAGGCGCCGCGCGATCAGCAGCGGCAGCCGCGGCACGAAGCCCGCGAGGAGCCGCAGGTGCATCCACGTGAGCAGCAGGTTGTCGCGCCCGTAATGGAAATGCGACACCCCGCCCTCGTGCGCGCGGAAGTAGCGCACCGGCGCATCGATGCGGATCGGCCGCACGCCGGCCCAGCACATCCGCACCGCGGCTTCCGGGTCGAAATCGAAGCCGCGCATCCACGGCTGGCGATGCATGATCGCCGCGAGCGGCGCGACCGGATACACGCGAAACCCGTACAGCGAATCGCCGATGCCGGCCCACAGCGTCTCGACGTCCGCCCATACGTTCGACAGCCGCCGCCCCTGCACGCGCAGCTGCGGCGCGCTCGCGTCGAAGCGCGGCATGCCGAGCACCATCGCGTCGGGCGCGGCCTGCGACGCGGCCATGAAGCGCGGGATCAGGTCGGCCGGATGCTGGCCGTCGGAATCCATCGTCAGCACGTGCGTGAAGCCGCTCGCGGCAGCCGCGTCGAGCCCCGCGAGCACCGCCGCGCCCTTGCCGCGGTTCTGCGGCAGCACGATCACGCGCAGCCCCGGATCGCGCGCCGCCATCGCCTGCAGGCGCTCGGCGCTGCCGTCCGTGCTGCCGTCGACGACGACCCATACCGGATTCCACTGCGCACGCGCGCTGCGCACGGTCACGTCGACCTTGACGCCCGGGTTGTAGCTCGGGATCAGCACGAGATGAGTGGATGAAGCGCACGGCGTGGACATGGCGGCGGCCGAAGGCAAAGACAAAGACAAAGGCGAAGACACGGATCCTGTCGAAATTCTATGACCTGCCGATGGCCGGCGGCAGGTGTCGTCGATGCTCGCCGTCATGCGAGACCGCCATTGACGGACAGCACCTGCCCCGTCACGTAGGCCGCCGCATCGGACACGAGATACGCGACCATGCCCGCGACTTCGTCGGGCCGCCCGGCGCGCTGCGCGGGCACGAGCTGCTTGATGCGTTCGGCCGGAAACGCGTGCTCGGCCATCGGCGATTCGATGATGCCGGGCGCGACCGCGTTCACGGTGATGCCGCGCGACGCGAGCTCCATCGACAGCGATTTCGTCGCACCGATCAGCCCGGCCTTCGCGGCCGCGTAGTTCGCCTGCCCGCGGTTGCCGGTCACGCCCGCGACCGACGCGATGTTGACGATCCGCCCGCGGCGCGTGCGGATCATCGGCAGCAGCAGCGGCTGCGTGACGTTGAAGAAGCCGTTGAGCGACACGTCGATCACGCTGCGCCATTGCTGCCGCGTCATGCCGGCCAGCGGCGCGTCGGCGTGGATGCCCGCGTTGTTGACGAGGATCTGCACCGGCGCGTCGGCGAGCACGCGCGCGAGCGCGGCGTCGGTCGCGTCGGGGTCGGTCACGTCGAACGCGATCGCATGCGCGACGCCGCCCGCCGCGACGATCCGCTGCGCGACCGCTTCGGCCTGCGCGAGATGGCGGTTCGCGTGCACCCACACTTCATGGCCGGCCGCGGCGAGCGCTTCGCTGATCGCCTGGCCGAGTGCGCCGCTGCCGCCCGTCACGAGCGCCCGCATCGACTGCCTCCTCCCATTCGGATTCCACCTTGATCGACGCGGCGGCGCAGCGAACGCTGCGCACGCCGCCGCGTGCCGTTGTCATCGATTGCGCGCAGCGCCGGCGTCACTTCGCGCGGTGCGCCGCGACGTACGCGGCGAGCGCGCCGAGCGTCGCGAAGATCCGTTCGTTATCCGGATTGTCCGAGCGCAGCTCGAAGCCGTACTTCTTCGAGATCAGCAGCGCGATTTCCAGGATGTCGATGGAGTCGAGCCCGAATCCTTCCCCATACAGCGGGGTATCGGCGCTCACCGTATCGAGCGGCACGTCTTCGAGATTCAGTTCGCCGACGATCAGCGTGGCGAGCTCTTGTTCCAGTGCGTTCATCATGCTTGCAAGACAGGCAGCACCCGGCAGCGGAAGGCGCATGGAAACGGCGACGCGCGTGCATGCGGCGCGCGCCCGTGGCCGTCCCGTCGGCGTCTGCCGGCTACCCCGCCCGCGTAATTTGGGGATCGTTAGGTAAAAGTACGGCGGATTCTAGTCGATGGGTATAGGGACGTATACGGCGAAAGGGTTACAGACGTGCGGGGCGCGCCGCACGGCATTTCGGGACGCGAACGCAGCGAATGCCTGAGCCGCTTTGGGCGCACCTGCATCGGGCGCGCGGCGTGGCGCGCGCGACGCCATACATTCGGTTACAAAACCTGCCTGCGCAGGGCAGGAAGACACCGTGCCGGGGCCCTAGAATGTGCATGCCACGATAGCCGGCCGGACCCGCGTTCCGGCCGCCATTCATATGACGATTAACGGCCCGACGACCGCCCTTCGCCCCCGCTCCGCCTCGACGCATTCCGCCCTGCCGCGCCTGCCCGCCCGCCGCGTTCCCGCCGCTGTCGCGGCGCGCGGCCGTGCCGTGGCCGCGCGCCGTTCGCCCGGAGCCGTGCGATGAGCGCGCCGCGGCGCATCGCGCACGGCGTCCTGGCGGTGGGCGCGGTGATCGCCTACCAGGCCGGCGCGCACTACGCGGCCGCGACGCCCGGCGCGCACGCGCTGGGGCTCGCGATGGCGCTCGTGCCGCCGCTGCTGCTCGCGCTCGGCGCCGCGTGGCGCTCGCCGCGGCGCGCGTGGCTCGTGCCGGCCTGGACGCTCGCCGCCGCGGCGCTGTGGGCCGCGCGCGAGCCGCTCGCCCGGCATTTCGGCTGGGGGCTCTATCTGGAGCACCTGAGCTTCAACGTCGCGATGGCGCTGCTGTTCGGCCGTACGCTGGCGGCCGGGCACGTGCCGCTGTGCACGCAGTTCGCGACGCTGATCCACGGCACGGCGACGCCGGCCGTCGCGCGCTATACGCGGCAGATCACGGTGGCGTGGACGCTGTTCTTCGTCGCGACCGCCGCCGTGTCGACGCTGCTGTTCGCGACCGCGTCGATCGTCGCGTGGTCGACGTTCGCGAACTACCTGTCGCTGCCGCTCGTCGGCGTGATGTTCGCGGCCGAGCATGCGTGCCGGCGCTTCGCGCTGCCGCACGAGCCGCGGCCGCGCATGCTCGACGCGGTGCGCGCGTACCGGCAGGCGACGCAGGCCGGCGCGGGCCCCGCACGATGAATTCACGGCCCGCGCGGCGTTGTGCGCCGCGTGGGCCCCGCTTGTGTTTCCGAACCTGTTATGCCGAGTTACCCGCTGGTATCCCATTCATCCCCGGACCAGACGATCGCCTGGCGCGACGGCACGCCCGTCACCGTGCGCGCGTTCGTCGCCGACGTCGCCCGCGTGGCCGCCGCGCTGCCCGCGGGCGGCCATGTGCTCAACGTGTGTCGCGACCGCTACCGCTTCACGGTCGGCCTGTGCGCGGCGCTCGTCGCGCGCAAGGTCAGCCTGCTGCCGCCGTCGCTCGCGCCGGATGCGGTTCGCCAGCTCGCGGCGTTCGCGCCCGACGCGTTCTGCCTGCACGATGCGCCCGACTGCGGGATTGACCTGCCGCGCTTCGCGTATCCGGATGCCGCGGCGGCCGATGCCGCGCTGGCCGATTCCGTGCCGCCCGACGCCGTGCCGGTCGATACCGTGCCGGTCGATACCGTGCCGCCCGATGCCGCTCCGGCCGACGCCGCGCCGGTCGATACCGTGCCGCCCGATGCCGCGCTGGCCGATTCCGTGGCCGCCGACGACGCCCCGCTCGACATCCCTCGGATCGACGCGGCGCAGGTCGTCGCCTGCCTGTTCACGTCCGGCTCGACCGGCGCGCCGGTGCCGCACCGCAAGACCTGGGGCACGATGGTCGGCTGCGCGCGCGCGGCGGCCGAGCGTCTCGGGCTGCTCGACGGCCGCGCGTACACGCTGGTCGGCACGGTGCCCGCGCAGCACATGTACGGCTTCGAATCGACGGTGCTGCTCGCGCTGGCCGGCGGGCTCGCATTCAGCAACCGCCTGCCGTTCTACCCGGTCGACGTCCGCCACGCGCTCGACGCGGTGCCGCAGCCGCGCGTGCTCGTCACGTCGCCGATCCACCTGCGCGCGCTGCTGGCGTCCGGGCGCGCGCTGCCGCACGCCGCGCGCGTGCTGTCGGCCACCGCGCCGCTCGCGCAAGCGCTCGCGCGCGACGCCGAGGCCGCGCTCGGCGCGCCGCTCGTCGAGATCTACGGCAGCACCGAGACCGGCCAGATCGCGACGCGCCGTACCGCGCAGGGCGCGGCATGGGAGCCGATGCCCGGCATCCGGCTTGAGGCGCGCACCGCCGAGGGCGACGACAACGGCCCGACCGTCTGGGTATCCGGCGCCCACGTCGAACCGCCGGTGCCGATGGGCGACACGCTCGCGCTGCTCGACGACGGCCGCTTCCTGCTGCAAGGCCGCAAGGCGGACCTGATCAACATCGCCGGCAAGCGCACGTCGCTCGCCTGCCTGAATCGCCAGTTGAACGCGATCCCGGGCGTCGTCGACGGCGTGTTCTTCATGCCGGACGACGCGCCATCCGCTGCACACACCGCAGGCGCGGCGGGCGCCGAGCCCGTCACGCGCGTCGTCGCACTGGTGGTCGCGCCGACGCTCTCGGCCGCCGGCCTGCAGCGCGCGCTGCGCGAGCGGATCGACCCTGCGTTCATGCCGCGTCCGCTGGTGTTCGTCGACGCGCTGCCGCGCAACGAGACGGGCAAGCTGCCGCGCGACGTGCTCGCGGCGCTCGTCGCGCGGCACGCGCGCGCCGCCGCGACTGCTGCGCCCGCCGCCGCACCCGCTTGCTCCACCACGGATGCCCGCGCCGCCACCTTCACGATCCCCGCCGACCATCCGGCGCTGCCCGGCCACTTCCCCGGCCACCCGATCGTACCGGGCGTCGTGCTGCTCGATCATGCGATCACCGCGATCGGCGCGGCGCTGAACCGGCCGCTGCACACGTGGCGGCTCGGCTCGGCGAAATTCCCGAGCCCGGCCGCGCCCGGCGAGCCGCTCGATCTCACGTTCGACGCGGCCGCGAGCGGCGCGATCCGCTTCACGGTGCGCGCCGGGCGCCGCGACGTCGCGACGGGCGTGCTGTCCGCGCCGCCGGCCGCGCGCGAGGAGGCGCCCGCATGAAGCGCACCGTGAAGCGCACCGCATGGGCCGAGCGCCAGGAACGCAGCAACACGCTGCTGCTGCGCGCGATGACGTGGATCTCGCTGCGCTTCGGCCGGCGCGCCGCGCGCGTCGTGCTGCATCTGGTCGCCGCGTATTTCGTGCTGTTCTCGCCGGCCGCGTCCGCGGCGTCGCGCGACTACCTGCGCCGCGTGCTCGGCCGGCCCGCGCGCTGGCTCGACGTGTACCGGCACGTGTTCACGTTCGCGGCGACGATCCACGACCGCATCTACCTGATGAACGCGCGCTTCGACCTGTTCGACGTGCGGCTGCACGGCGAGGCGCTCGTCGAAGCCGCGCTCGCGGACGGGCGCGGCGCGTTCCTGATCGGCGCGCACCTCGGCAGCTTCGAGGTCGTGCGCGCGCTCGGCCGCACGCGGCCGGGCCTGCGCGTCGCCGTCACGATGTACGAGGAAAACGCGCGCAAGATCAACGCGACGCTCGCCGCGGTGAATCCCGCCGCGAAGCCGGACGTGATCAGCCTCGGGCAGGTGGACTCGATGCTGAAGGTGCGCGAGCGCCTCGACGCGAACTGCCTGGTCGGCATGCTCGCCGACCGCACGCTGCACGACGACGCCGCGGCATCGGTGCGGCGGCTGGACCTGCTCGGCGCGCCGGCCGCGTTCCCGCTCGGCCCGCTGTACATGGCCGCGATGCTCGGGCGCCCGGTGATCTTCATGACCGGCCTCTATCGCGACGGCAACCGCTACGACGTGCACTTCGAGCGGCTCGCCGATTTCTCCGACGTGCGCCGCGACACGCGCGCGGCCGCCGTCGACGCCGCGCTCGCGCGCTATGTCGCGCTGCTCGAGCGCTACTGCCGCGCGGCGCCGTACAACTGGTTCAACTACTTCGACTTCTGGCAGGACGGCGGCGCCGCCGCGCGTCGCGACGACGCGCCCGCGCGAACCGGCCTGCCCGCCGTGAGGAATCGCTGACGCATGACCGCCCTTCTGCCCACCCCGCGCGCGCTGCGCCGCGCCGCCCGAGCGCTTGCAGTCGCCGCCGCCGCGCTGGCCATCGTCGCCCCGGCCCATGCGGCCGACGCCGACGTGCCGTGGACGCTCGATCGGCTGATGTCGACGCTCGCGCAGCGCAAGGCCGGGCGCGCGACGTTCACCGAGACCAAGTACCTGTCGATCGCCGCGCAGCCGGTCGAATCGTCCGGCGAGCTGGTGTTCGTCGCGCCCGACCATCTCGAGAAGCACACGCTGAGCCCGAAGCCCGAACACCTCGTCGTCGACGGCGACATGCTGAGCGTCGAGCGCAACAACCGCAAATACACGCTCGCGCTCGCGCGCTATCCGGAGCTCGGCGCGTTCATCGACAGCATTCGCGCGACGCTCGCCGGCAACCGCTTCGCGCTCGAGCAGGTGTACAAGGTCGCGCTGTCGGGGCGCGGCGACGACTGGACGCTCACGCTCACGCCGCTCGATGCGCGGATGCTGAAGGTCGTGAGCACGATCACGCTCGACGGCACGCGCGACGCACTGCGCCGCGTCGCGATCCGCCAGGCCGACGGCGACCGTTCGCTGATGCGGCTGCAACCGCTGCCGGTGCCCCCGAACTGATGAACCCACGCACCCGGCCCGCCCCCGTCGCCCGAGGCTTGCGCGCGCTGCGGCAGCGCGCGGTGCTCGCGTGGCTGCTGGGCCTGCTCGCGTGCGGGTTCGCGATCGGTCGCGCGAGCTTCACGGCCGACCTGTCCGCGTTCCTGCCGCGCGCGCCGAGCGCCGGGCAGCGCGTGCTCGTCGACCAGTTGCGCGACGGCGTCGTGTCGCGGCTGATCCTCGTCGCGATCGACGGCGGCAACGCGGCGACGCGCGCCGCGCTGTCGCGCCGCATGGCCGCGCAGCTGCGCGTCGACCCGCAGTTCGCGACGGTCAACAACGGCGAGGCGGCCGACGACACGCGCGACCAGCAGTTCGTGCTCGACCACCGCTACCTGCTGAGCCCGGCCGTGACGCCGCAGCGCTTCTCGGCCGACGGCCTGCACCGGGCGCTCGGCGACAGCCTCGACCTGCTGCGCTCGTCCGCGGGCCTCGTGACGAAGGCGCTGCTGCCGCGCGATCCGACCGGCGAAGTCGCCGCGCTCGTCGGCCAGCTCGACAGCGGCGCGCAGCCCGCGCTGCGCGACGGCGTCTGGGCGTCGCGCGACGGCACGCGCGCGGTGCTCGTCGCGCAGACGGCCGCCGCCGGCGCCGACACCGACGCGCAGGCGCGCGCGATCGACGCGGTGCGGCGCGCGTTCGCCGCCGCGCGGCCGGCGACGCCGGACGCGGCCGCCTATACGCTCGCGATGACGGGCCCGGGCGTGTTCTCGGTCGACGCGCGCGACACGATCCGGCGCGACGTCGAGCGCCTGTCGACGCTGAGCGCGCTGCTGATCGTCGCGCTGCTGCTGACGCTGTACCGCTCGCTGCGCACGCTCGCGCTCGGGCTGCTGCCGGTGCTGTCGGGCATCGCGGCCGGCATCGCCGCGGTCAGCGTCGCGTTCGGCACCGTCCACGGGCTGACGCTCGGCTTCGGCAGCACGCTGATCGGCGAAGCGGTCGACTACTCGATCTACCTGTTCGTGCAATCCGCGCAGGCGGCCCCGCGCGGTTCGGCACACCCGGCCGCACGCCCGGCCGATGCGACGCGCGCGTGGCTCGCCGCGTACTGGCCGACGATCCGGCTCGGCGTGCTGACGTCCGTGTGCGGCTTCGCGTCGATGCTGTTCTCGGGGTTCCCCGGGCTCGTGCAGATCGGTCTGTTTTCGATCGCCGGCCTGACGGCCGCCGCGCTCGTCACGCGCTTCGTGCTGCCGCATCTGTACGACGGGGATGTCGCGATGCGCGACGTGTCGCGCGCCGGCGCGCGGCTCGCGCGCACGGCGGCGGCGGCCCCGCGCCTGCGCTGGCCGCTCGCGGCGCTGGTGCTGGCCGCGTGCGCCGTGCTCGCACTGCATCGCGACGGGCTGTGGAGCCGCGAACTCGCCGCGCTGAGCCCGGTGCCCGCGCGCGCGCAGGCGCTCGACGCTCGGCTGCGCGCCGATGTCGGCGCGCCCGACGTGCGGTACCTCGTCGTGATCCCGGCCGCGACCGCACAGGCCGCGCTCGAAGGCGCGGAGAAGGTGGCCGCGCAGTTGCAGCCGCTCGTCGACGGCGGCACGCTCGCGGGCTTCGACACCCCCGCGCGCTTCCTGCCGAGCGACGCCGCGCAGCGCGCGCGGCAGGCGAGCCTGCCGCAGCCCGACGTGCTCGCCGCGCGCATGCGCGACGCGGTCGCGAACCAGCCGATCGCGGTGAAGCCGGACCTGTTCGCGCCGTTCGTCGCCGATGTCGCCGCCGCGCGCCACGCGCCGCTGCTCACGCGCGCGGACCTGCAGGGCACGTCGATGGCGCTGGCCGTCGACGCGCTGCTGACCGAACGCGCCGGCCGCTGGAGCGCGATGCTGCCGCTGCGGGCACCCGACGTCGCACATGCGGCGCCCGCCGCGCCGAGCCTCGACGCCGCGCCGATCCGCGCCGCCGTCATGCGCGCGGGCGTTCCCGGCGCGCTGTTCGTCGACCTGAAGGCGGAAGCCGACAGCCTGTACGTGAACTACGTGCGCGAGGATCTGCGGCTGTCGCTCGCGGGCTTCGCCGCGATCGCCGTGCTGCTGCTGGCCGCGCTGCGCTCGCCGCGGCGCGCCGCGCGCGCGCTCGCGCCGCTCGTCGCGGCGGTGCTGGTGGTGACCGCGGGCTTCGCGCTCGCCGGCGTGCCGCTGACGATCCTGCACCTGGTCGGGATGCTGCTGATCGTCGCGGTCGGCTCGAACTACGCGCTGTTCTTCTGCAAGCGCGGCGACGCGCAGCCGGTCACGCCCCACACGCTGGTGTCGCTGCTGGTCGCCAATCTCGCGACGGTCGCCGGCTTCGGCCTGCTCGCGCTGTCGCACGTGCCGATGCTCGAAACCTTCGGCCTCACCGTCGGCCCCGGCGCGATGCTCGCACTCGCGTTTGCCGCGATCCTCGCACCGCGGCCGGCCGGCGTGCATCCATCGGAAAACCACGCATGAACGTACCCGCCTCCGTATCGCCGCCGCCCGGCGCCGCGCGCCGCTGGAAACCGACGCCGCTGATCGCGGGCGCCGCGGCGCTGCATGCGGGCGCCGCGGCGGCCGTCGTCGCGCAGCCGGCCGCGTGGCCGTGGGCAGCCGGCGGCGTCGTTGCGTCGCACCTCGCGCTGACGGCCGCCGGCCTGTGGCCGCGCAGCACGCTGCTCGGCCCGAACTGGACGCGTCTGCCGGAGCATGCCGGCCGCACGATCGCGTTGACGATCGACGACGGCCCCGATCCCGACGTCACGCCGCGCGTGCTCGACCTGCTCGACCAGTACGGCGCGCGCGCGACGTTCTTCTGCATCGGCGATCGAGCGCGCCGCTACCCGCGATGGATCGAGGCGATCGTCGCGCGCGGCCATGCGCTGGAGAACCACAGCCAGCGGCACCGGCACACGTTCTCGCTGTCGGGGCCGGCCGCGCTGCGGCGCGAGATCGACGCCGCGCAGCGCACGCTGACCGAGCTCGGCGGCACGCGCCCGCTGTTCTTCCGCGCGCCCGCAGGCCTGCGCAATCCGTTTCTCGAACCGGTGCTGTGCGAACTCGGGCTACAGCTCGCGAGCTGGACCCGGCGCGGCTTCGACACGCGCGCGCACGACGCGGGCACGATCACGCGCCGCCTGCTGCATGGGCTCGCGCCGCGCGACATCCTGCTGGTGCACGACGGCCACGCGGCGCGCGACGCGCGCGGCGAACCGGTCGTGCTCGACGTGCTGCCGGCCGTGCTGCGCGCGGCGGCCGACGCGCAGTTGCGCTGGACCACGCTGCGCGCCGCGCTTGCGCCGCAGCCCCTGTCGGCGCCCGGCCCGACGCCCCCCGTTTGATAAAATTGAAGCGCACTCGGCGCGCCGCCCGGCCTTACCGCGGCGCCCGAGCCGGCCATCGGATTCGACCCTCGTGAAACCTCTCCTGCTCTCGCATTTCACCGCCACCAGCTGCATCGGCCGCGGCCTCGACGCGACCGTTGCCGCGCTGCGCAGCGCCCGCGGCGGCCTCACGCGATGCGATTTCGAGCACGCGGACCTCGACACCTGGATCGGCGCGGTGGAAGGCGTCGACACGCAACCGGTGCGCGCCGACCTCGCCGCCTTCGACTGCCGCAACCACCGCCTCGCGCAGCTCGGCCTCGTGCAGGACGGCTTCGCCGAGCGCGTCGCGGCGGCCGTCGCGCGCTACGGCGCCGAACGCGTCGGCGTGTTCGTCGGCACGAGCACGGCCGGCATCCTCGAGACGGAGCACGCGTACCGGCGCCGCGACCCGCAAAGCGGCGCGCTGCCGGCCGACTTCCGCTACGCGCAGACCCACAGCCCGTATTCGCCCGCCGCGTTCGTGCGCGCGTATTTCGCGCTGCGCGGCCCGGCGGCGGCGATCTCGTCCGCGTGCTCGTCCGGCGCGAAGGTGTTCGGCTCCGCGCGCCGCATGCTCGACGCGGGGCTGATCGATGCGGCCATCGTCGGCGGCGTCGATTCGCTGTGCCTGACGACGCTGTACGGCTTCAACTCGCTCGAACTGCTGTCGCGCCAGCCGTGCCGGCCGTTCGACGTCGCGCGCGACGGGATCTCGATCGGCGAGGCGGCCGCGTTCGCGCTCGTCGAGCGTGCGCCCGACGCGCCCGACCGGCTCCCTGACGACGCGGTCCTGCTGCTCGGCATCGGCGAATCGAGCGACGCGCATCACATGTCGTCGCCGCACCCGGAAGGGCTCGGCGCGCGCGCCGCGATCGAGCAGGCGCTCGCGTCGGCGGGCTGCCGCGCGGACGACGTCGACTACATCAACCTGCACGGCACCGCGACGCCGAGCAACGACGCGGCCGAAAGCCGTGCGGTCGGCGCGCTGTTCGCGCGCACGCCGTGCAGCTCGACGAAGGGTGCGACCGGCCACACGCTCGGCGCGGCCGGCGCGCTCGAGGCGGTCGTCGCGGCGCTCGCGCTGCGCGGCCAGTTCGTGCCGGCCGGCGTCAACACGACGCACCCCGATCCCGCGCTCGCGCCCGGCTACCTGCTCGCAAGCCGCGACGCGCGCGTGCGTGCCGTCCTCAGCAATTCGTTCGGCTTCGGCGGCACGAACTGCAGCCTGCTGCTCGGCCGCGCGGACCGCGCACGCCGCTGACCACCGGCCACCGATATGAGACTGAGCGCCTTCATCGACAGCGTCGGCCTGATCGGGCCGGGATTGACCGACTGGCCGCACGCAGCCGACGTGCTCGCCGGACGCGCCGCCTACGCGCCTGCGCGCACCCTGCTGCCGCCGCCGGCCGGCCTGCCGCCGGCCGAGCGGCGGCGCACCGGGCCGGCCGTGCGGGTCGCGCTCGCGGCCGGCCACGCGGCCGTCGCGGCGAGCGGCCGCGACGCCGCGACGCTCGCGACCGTGTTCAGCGCATCGGGCGGCGACGGCCAGAACTGCCACGCGATCTGCGAGACGCTCGCGAGCGACGACCGCCACCTGTCGCCGACGCGCTTCCACAATTCCGTGCACAACGCGCCGGCCGGCTACTGGAGCATCGCGACCGGCGCGATGGCCACGTCGAACGTGCTGTGCGCGTACGACGGCAGCTTCGCCGCGGGGCTGCTCGAAAGCGTCTGCCAGGTGACGGTCGACCACGTGCCGAGCCTGCTGATCGCGTACGACACCGACTATCCGGAACCGCTGCGCGCGGTGCGGCCGATCGTCGACGCGTTCGGCGTCGCGCTCGTGCTCGCGCCGCAGGCGCGCGCCGGGACCCTCGCGCGCATCGACCTGCGGCTCACCGACGCGCCCGCGACGACGCTCGCGTCGCCCGGCCTCGAAGCGCTGCGCACCGGCAATCCGGCCGCGCGCGCGCTGCCGCTGCTCGACGCGCTGGCCGCGCGGCGCACGACGCGCGTCGTGCTCGACTATCTCGACGACACGCGCGTGCAGGTCGACATCGCGATGCCCGATGCATTCGCGGAGGGCGCGCGATGACGCTCGCTGCCGGCACGACGCTCGACCACGCGTGGATCGCCGCGCACATTCCGCACGACGGCGCGATGTGCGTGCTCGACACGGTCGATGCATGGGACGACACACGAATCCGCTGCAGCGCGACGAGCCACCGCGACCCGCGCAATCCGCTGCGCGCGCACGGCCGCCTCGCGTCGGTGTGCGGGATAGAGTACGCGGCGCAGGCGATGGCCGTGCACGGCGCGCTCGTCGGCGCGCCGCACGCGCGCCCGCGCGCCGGCTTTCTCGCGAGCGTGCGCGGCGTCGACGCGTTCGTCGAGCGCCTCGACACCTGCGACGCGCCGCTGACCGTCGAGGCCGAGCGGATCGGCGGCGACGCCGTCACCGTGCTCTACGGCTTCACGCTTCGCTGCGGCGAACGCGTGCTGCTGACCGGCCGCGCCACGGTGATGCTCGATGCATCGGCGGCCGCCACGCTGCGCCCGCCGGCTGCCGGCGGCGCGGACATTCGATGACAACGTTGATGGGAACCCGATCGTGAAAGGTCGTCAATTCATTTGCACCGCGCTCGTTCTGGCGCTGATCAGCCCGATCGCGCACGCGGATCTGTCCGAGGTGAAACAGGACATCAAGCGGGATTCGAAAGAAGCCGCGCACAAGACCGGCGAGGCCGCGCGCAGCTTCGGGCACGCGACCGCGAGCGCCGCGAAGGCCGTCGGCCACGGCGTCGCGCATGCGTCGCGCGAAGGCTGGGATGCGACGAAGCACGCATCGCGCGAGGGCTGGGACGCCACCAAGCGCACGACGAAGCGGGTCTTCCACAAGGACGGCAACGACTGAGCCGTGCGTCGCGACGCAGCGCCAGGCTGCGCCGCGACGCGGCCGTTCAGGCCGCCCTGCCACCGGTCCGGCGCGCGCGCCGGGCCGGGCCGCACGCGGGATGCCCGCCATACGCCGCGCGCCAGCAATCGCGATGATCGAACTCGCGCAGCAGGCGCGCGCGGCGCCGCTCGAGCCAGTAGAGCACGACCATCATCGTCAGCGCGACGGCGAGCGCCGCACCGCCGATCACGAACCCCATCCAGGTGTCACCCATGCGTACTCCGGAACGTGAAGCCGTGGCTGCGCACGCGCCTGCGATCGCAGACGGCCGCGGCGGACGCGCCTCGTCGGCGCGTCCGCCATCGTCATCGCGTACACGTGCGCTGCCCCGGCGCTGGATCCAGCGGGAGCACGGCCCGGGCGCGCAAGTGCGCGCCCGGGCCGCCGCGCGTCAATGCATGTGCTGGCCGCCGTTGATCGCGATGTTGGAGCCGGTCACGAAGGCCGCCTCCTCGGAACACAGATACGCGACCAGCCCCGCGACTTCCTCGGGCTTGCCGAGCCGGCCGGCAGGAATCTGCGGCAAGATCTTCGTGTCGAGGACGTCCTGCGGAATCGCCGTCACCATCTTCGTCGCGAGATAACCGGGCGACACCGTGTTCACCGTCACGCCCTTGCGCGCGACCTCGAGCGCGAGCGACTTGGTGAACCCGTGCATGCCGGCCTTCGCGGCCGCGTAGTTGGTCTGGCCGACCGAGCCCTTCGAGCCGTTGACCGACGAGATGTTGACGATCCGGCCCCAGCCGCGCTCGACCATCCCTTCGCACACCGGCTTGGTCATGTTGAACACGGAATCGAGGTTGGTGCGGATCACCGCGTCCCAGTTGACCTTGTCGAGCTTGCGGAACGTCATGTCGCGCGTGATGCCCGCGTTGTTCACCAGCACGTCGATCGGGCCGAGCTCCTGCACGATCTTCGCCACGCATTGCTGGCACGAGTCGTGATCGGCCACGTCCACCGGATACGCGTGGAACTCGCGGCCGGCCGCATGCATCTCGGTCAACCAGCGGTCGGCGCCACTGTTGTTCGGCGAATACGTGACGACCACCCGGTAGCCCGCGTCGTGCAATCGGATGCTGATCGATTCGCCAAGGCCGCCCATTCCACCTGTCACAACTGCAATTCGCTTAGTCATCCTATAGTTTACCGACAAGAAAAGTGATCGATGATGTGGCGCGGCAACGTGGCACTCGCCGCCGCACACACCGCTTCGATGCGCCTGCACCACCCAGCGCATCGCAAAATCGCGCCGCTTGTTGTGAACTGCTCGTCCGGCGCGAATGCCGTATGGCGCGCTCGCGGCGCGCGCATGCACCGCGAACGTGCCGTGTCTTCAGGCGATGCTCAGTCGCGCTCGACCGCGAGCGCGACGCCCATCCCGCCGCCGATGCACAGCGACGCCAGCCCGCGCTTCGCATCGCGCTTGACCATCTCGTGCAGCAGCGTCACCAGGATCCGGCAGCCCGACGCCCCG